>JACCED010531147.1_pt1 | contig 31546 bp, 19 predicted proteins | sample 7455021 | NCBI WGS metagenome assembly JACCED01 (sample SAMN15323456, study PRJNA562643) | freshwater metagenome | isolation source: river surface water | place: USA:Blue River Watershed | collected 2017-08-19 | reverse complement strand
GTCAAGTCGACCCTGCCCGAAGTCGATGCCTTCGACCTGCAAGCCCCGTGCGTCGGCGCGCCCGTCTCGGGCTATCTGGCTGTACCCAAGGGTGCGGCTCCCAAATCACTACCCATCATTCTCACCGTGCACGGCGCAGGCGTCCGCGGCAGCTCGCTTGGCGGCGCAGTCAGCTGGGCCTCGAAGGGCTTCCTGGCCATGGACATCAACGCCCACGGCCTGCCCAACGGACGCCCCGAGTCATTCTATGCCGAGCAGACCGCGGGCGCCCTGAGGGATTACCGTTACCAAGGCCGCGATTCCCGTGAGAAGAGCTATTTCACCGGCATGTTCATCCGGCTCGTGCGCGCGATTGACGTCCTCGTCGCCCGCCCCGAGTGGAACGGGAAGCACGTCGTCGTCTACGGTTCCAGCCAGGGCGGCTATCAGGCGATCGTCGCGGCCGGACTCGACCACCGCGTGACCTTCTATGCCGCGGGCGTGTCCGCCGGATGCGACCACACCGGAATGCTGGCGAACCGAATCGCCGGCTGGCCCAAGTTCGTAGCCGTGGATGCGGCGGGCAAGCCCGACTCGGCCTCCCTTGAGACCTCACGCTACATTGACGCCGCCAATTTCGCCTCCCGTTCCAAGGCGGCCGGCTGCGCCCTCACCGTCGGATTCATCGACACCACCTGTCCGCCCACCAGCGTCTACGCCGCCTACAACCTCATCAACATCCCCAAGGCGATGTATGATGACATCCCCTCGGGTCATTCTCAGAGCAAGGAGGCCAGCGCCTTCATGCAGGGCGCGGTGATGAGGCATGTGGGTGCTGCAGGGGGCACGGGGACACGGTGACATGGGGACATGGGGGCGGCGCAAGGCGTTGTAGGGCTAGGGCTAGTTGATCCGTTGAACGGTTGGCCGGAGGGCTAGAGGGATACCTGACTGGAGGCACGGAGGCTCAGAGGCACGGAGGGTTGCTAGCGGCCGACGAGGGTCGTCGGCCCTGCCTTCGGCCGCCCTGCGGCGGCCAAGCGGTCGACGAGGGTCGTCGACCCTATCAAGGGCGGAGGGTTCGCAGTCCAGGCTCGTGCGGAGGAGGGGAGGAAAGGCTGGTAACCTTCCATTCGAAAAGCTGTCATAAGGGGCACCCCCGATGCGTCTGTTATCAGCATTCCTTCTGCTGCTCGCCGCAACTGCGTTCGCCGAGCCGATCTATGAGCTGAAGAACCTCGCGGCCTGGTGCATCGTCCCGTTTGACGACCGCAAGCGGAGTCCCGAGGAGCGTGCCGAGATGGTGGCCAAGCTCGGCATCACCAAGGTCGCCTACGACTGGCGGGCAGAACATGTGCCCGAATTCGAACGCGAGATCCTTGCCTACAAGAAGCAGGGCTTGGAGTTTTTCGCTTTCTGGTCCCAGCATGACGAGGCCTTCCGTCTTTTTGAGAAGCATGGGCTGAAGCCCCAGATCTGGGTCATCGCGCCGACCAAGGGGGACACCCAGGAGGCCAAGGTCGCCCATGCCGCGGAGTCCCTCCTGCCCGTGATCGCCAAGGCGGCGAAGATCGGGAGCAAGGTCGCCCTCTACAATCATGGCGGATGGTCGGGCGAACCCGAGAACATGGTCGCCGTCTGTGAGCGTCTGAAGTCCGTGCATGGCGTCAGCAACGTCGGCATCGTCTACAATCTTCACCACGGACATCCCCATCTCGCCCGTCTCGATGCGGCCCTGAAGCTGATGCTTCCCCATCTGCTCTGTCTCAATCTCAACGGCATGGACGTAGGGGGCGACGCCAAAGGCCGGAAGATACTGCCCGTCGGCGCCGGCACCGAGGACCTCAAGGTCCTGCGCCAGGTGCGTGCCAGCGGCTATGCCGGAGTCATCGGCATCCTCAACCACACGCAGGAGAACGCCGAACACCGCCTCAAGGACAACCTCGACGGACTTCGCTGGCTCGTGCCGCAGATCGACGACCTGCCGGCGGGCCCCAAGCCGGTCTGGCGCAGTTACAAGGACGCGCCGGTGTCGACGGCCAGGCCCGCGCCCGGCCTCGTGACCATTCCGGAGGAAGGGAAGGGTGAGCCTTCGCTTTCGACCGATTTCGGCAAGGCGCTGCGAGGCGGAATGGTCGTGCCGGCCGACCCGGACGTCTTCCGCTGGCCCGTGACCGTGGAGGCCCGCGTGAAACTGGATTCAAAACGCGGATTCAACATCATCGTCGCCGCCGGACCCAAGAGCTCGAAACGACACTGGGAGATCTACACGATGGCCGGCGCCGGATTCTTCAGCGTCTACATTCCGGGCCGCGGGGACAACATCGCCTCGACCGTGGACATCTGCGACGGCAAGTGGCACGACCTGCTCGTCAGTCTGGATGACAGGACGGTCACCCTGTGGGTGGACGGCAAGATCGTGCATGAGCGCGCTCCGAAGGCGCCCAGCAACGCCCCTCTGCCCGACAAGCTCGCCATCGGCCGCCTCGTCGAGGGCGGGCTCGGCTGCGACGGACTGGTCGACGACGTACGCATCTCCCGCGGGGTGATGAAGCCCCGTCAGGTCGAAGGGCCTCGGTTGCGGATGGACAACACCATCGGGCTTTGGAGCTTCGATGAACTTGGTGCCGCGGTGGCGCGGCCCCCCGTGCCGCCCATGGCCGCCTTTGAGCCCGTCCGTTCGCCGCTCCGTCCCGAACAGGATCCATTGTCCGCGCAAGAAGTGAACCGTGACCGAGTCTTCGATTTCTACGCCAAGCAGGCGGTCGCATTCACGGCGGTCCGGCCGGCTCCCGAACTCATCCCTTCCTATCCCGGACTGGACGGCGGCAAGCAGGGGCATTGGGGCAACCAGAATGACGCCGTGACGTGGAAGGACGGACGGTGGGGTGCTTCCGATCACGGTTCTCTCTTCAGCGGCGTTCTGCGGGTGGACGGCATGACCGTCCCCAAGGCCGTGTGGGTGAGCAAGGGCGATGAGGCGGCGGCCTTCGATCCCGAGACCCTCTCATTCCGGGCGCGATGGCGCGGCGGCTTCGTGCGTCTCTCCGATTTCCGACATGGGTTCGCCTCCGGGCCCGCGGTGGTCGGCAAGACCTTCGCCCGTGAGAAGAGTCCCGTCGTGCCGAAAGGCGCCCGCTACCTTGGATTCTACCGTCATGGCGACGAGGTGGTCTTCGCCTATGAGCAGGATGGGCGTCGTCGTCTCGTGTCCGCTTGGCAGACCGACGAGGCCGCGCTTGAGGCCATGACCAAGGGCGGTCCCGCCCGCTGGCCAATCGAACTCAGCACTCGCGTCATCAAGGGCGACCAGAAGCCCTTCGCCGTCGACACCGTCGAGGTGCCTTTCGCAAATCCCTACCGGACCCTTTTCTTCATCAGCGGACTGGATTTCTTCCCGGACGGGACGGCGGCCGTGAGCACCATGACCGGAGAGGTCTGGATCCTGAAGGGACTCGCGGGCGACGCCGTGACCTGGCGCCGTTTCGCCACCGGCCTGCATCAGGCGCTGGGCGTGAAAGTCGTGGACGGCAAGGTGCTCGTCCTCGGCCGTGACCAGATCACCCGCCTGCATGACCTCAACGCCGACGGCGAAGCGGACTTCCACGAATGCGTTTTCAACGCCTACGCGTCCTCTCCCGGAGGCCATGACTTCGTGGTCGGTCTGGACCGCGATGACGCCGGCAGATTCTACACCGCTTCCGGCAACCAAGGGATCCTGCGCCTGACCTTGCCGGACAAGGTCGAGGTGCTTGCCACCGGCTTGCGCAACCCGAACGGCGTGGCCGTCTCGCCTGACGGCAGGTTCATCACGTCCAGCGTGCAGGAGGGGGATTGGACGCCCGCCTCGGCGGTCTGCATGGTGGAGGCAGGGTTCAGCGAGGGCGTTCACTTCGGCTGGGGCGGTCCCAAGGAGGGCAAGGCCCCGACGCCGCCCCTGATCCATCTTCCACGCGGGGAGGACAATTCCAGCGCCGGACAGCTCTTCTTGGGCGCAGGCCGTTGGCCGTCCCTGGCCGGAGACGGAAACCTCCTGCATTTCTCCTTCGGCACTGGGACTGCGTGGACCATTTCCCGTCAGAAAGTGGCCGGCGTCTGGCAGGGGGCGGCACAACGTGTGACCGGCGCATTCCGGTCCGGATCCCAGCTCGGAAGATTCAATCCCGCAGACGGACATCTCTATGTCAGCGGCATGCAAGGATGGGGAAGCTACACGCCCGATGATGGCTGCTTGCATCGGGTCCGTCATGTCGGCGGAGCGCCCGTGCTCATCGGCCATGAAGTCCGCGACAACGGAGTCCTGCTCAAGTTCGACCGCTCCCTGAGGCGGAGCGAAATCACCAAGACCTTCGCGCAGGCGTGGAATTATCGTTACAGCAGGGCGTACGGTTCACCCGAGTATTCCGTCCGGCATCCTGAGACCGTGGCGCATGACGTCCTGACCGTGGACGGCGTGCATCTCTCCGACGACGACCGCACCGCTTTCGTGCACATCCCACAGCTGCTCGCCTGCAGCCAGCTGCATGTCAGGATCGGTGAGGACGCGGAGATCTTCCTGTCCGCACACGCCTTGGGTGAGCCCTACAAGGATTTCGACGGCTACCGGGCCATTGCCAAGATTCCGGCCCATGCGCATGCCGCCGCGTCTCCCGCCTCCGGCAAAGGTCGACCCGTGCGTTGGGAGGGCGAACTTTGCGGACCCGACCCCGTCGTGCTCAAAGTCCAGGCCGGCAGCGCCTTGAATTATCTCCAGAAGGAACTGAGGGCCAAGGCGGGCAAGGCCGTCGCCCTTACCTTTGAGAATCCCGACGTCATGCCGCACAACTGGGTGCTCGTCGCGCCCGGTTCGGAGGAGCGCGTCGGAACCGCTGCGTCGCAGATGGTGGCGCTGTCCGACGGACTAGACCGGCATTACGTCCCCGACAGTCCTGATGTGCTGGTGCACACCCGCATCCTCGATCCGGGAGCCAAGACCACCATCTACTTCACCGCCCCCAAGCAGCCCGGCCGCTACCCCTATCTCTGCAGCTTCCCAGGGCATTCCCAGCTCATGCGCGGCGTGCTGGTGGTGGAGTAGGGCGGCGGCGAAGCCGTCGCAGGGGTGAAATAGGGCTAGGGCTGGGGCTGGGGATAGGGCTAGGAAGAATTGATTGAACTGTTGAACGGTTGGCCGGAGGGCCGCAGGCAGATGCAAAGTTAGAGGCCCAGAGGCTCAGAGGCCCGGAGGCTCAGAGGCCCGGGGGCATGCCGAGAGGCAAGGGACAGGGACACGGGCAGGGGCGGGTCTCGATGCTTAGGGGAAGGGGCAGGCGCAGGGGCGGATGCTTCTGTCCCCGCCCCAGTCTCTGTCCCTAGGTAACGCAACCTGTCCGTGCCCCTGTCCCTGCCTCTATTGAAGGTTAGCTGGCCGGCCGGTGGGCCATCATTTCATTGGCGTAGGGCGGGTAGGCGTTCAGGATGCGGGCGCCCCATGAGACTACTGCTCTGCCTGCTGGCCGCGCTGCGGCTGTCCGCATTTGACCAGACTCCCTTCGAGCACGAGCGGAGCCGGACGGTGCTGCAGTTGGATCCGGGCGCGGACAATCCGCGCAACTCCGAGGGCTCTTTCGTCACACTGAAGGACGGGCGGGTGCTGTTCATCTACACCGCTTACTACGGCAAGAGCGGCGCGGATGACGGTGCGGCCCGACTGATGGCCGTTGAGTCAAATGACGCCGGGCTCACCTGGTCCAAGCCGCGGACCGCCATTGAGAACCATGGCCGCAAGAACGTCATGAGCGTGTCGTTGCTGCGCCTGAAGAGCGGCCGCATCGGCCTGTTCTATCTGGTGAAGAACGGATGGACCGACTGCCACGTCGTCATGCGTACTTCCTCCGACGAGGCCGCGACCTGGAGTGAGCCGACCCGGATCGGGCAGGCGCCGGGTTATTTCGTGCTCAACAACGACCGCGTCATCCAGACTTCCAAGGGCCGTCTTGTGGTGCCGCTGGCCTTCCATCGTTCCCGCGGCTCCGATCCGGACAGCGGCCGGTCCTTTGACGCCCGTGCCATCGCCCAGTGGCTGATCTCCGACGATGAGGGCGCGACCTGGGCCGAGTCCTCGAGCTGGTGGGCCATGCCCGTCCGGTCTTCCTCCGGTCTGCAGGAGCCCGGCGTCGTGGAACTGGCGGATGGCTCGCTGTTCTCATGGGCCCGCACCGACGCAGGATTCCAATACGGCTTCCGTTCCACCGATGCGGGTCGCACTTGGAGCCCGCCTGAGCCCACGACCCTCGCCAGTCCGGTTTCCCCGGCCAGCATCCGACGCATCCCCGGCTCGTCCGACCTGCTTTGCCTGCATAACGACCATTCCGGCCAGTTTCCCTTCAAGAAAGGTTTCCGCACCCCGTTGGTCGCCTCGCTTTCCAAGGACGGCGGTCGTACTTGGACCGGCCATCGCCTGCTGGAGGGAGATCCTGACGGCTGGTACTGTTACACCGCCATCCACTACGTCGGTGACTCGGTGCTGCTGGCCTATTGTGCCGGAGACAGCACCAAACGTTCCCACCTCAATCACCTGCGCATCCGGAGAGTCTCCCTTTCCTGGCTGACCGGACGCTGAGCTTTTTTCCCTCCCATGTTGAAGCGCATCATCCATCGCAGGTCACTGCTCAAGGCAGCGGCCGCACTGCCGTTCTTCGCCGCGCTCCGCGCGCAGGAGAAGCCCGACTCTCCCGCCCCGCCCGCACTGGTCGACCTTGACCGCGGTCCCGGCGCCGGCTGGAGCATCCTGGTCTTTCCTGACACCCAGAATTACGCCAAGTACGCGAAGAACCAGGCGCACTTTGACCGCATGACCCGTTGGGTGCGCGAGCATCGCAAGGCCTGGAACATCCAGCTCGCCCTGCACGAGGGCGACCTCGTCGAGCAGAATGACATCAAGGTCGGAGGGGGAAGGGGTTACGGCGACCAGAACTCCGAATCCCAGTGGACTTCCGCCCGCCGGGCCCTGCTGCCTCTGGCCGATGAACTGCCCGTCATCCACACCACCGGCAACCATGACTACGGTGAGCGGGCCGCCGAGACCCGCGCCACCCAGTTCAACGACTACTTCCCGTCCAATTACAACCCAGGCGCCGCTTCCCTGAGAGTCGATTCGCCGCTCGCCGCCTGCGGCAAGCCGACCCTCGAGAACGCCGCCTATGACTTCAAGGCGCCCGACGGCCGACGTCTGCTGATCCTTTCCCTCGAGTGGGGTCCCCGCAAGTCCGTCGTCGACTGGGCTTCGGCCTTGGTCCGTCGCCCTGCTTACAAGGACCACACCGGACTGCTGCTCGTCCATGACTACCTCATGCCGAGCAACCTGCGGGACGGACAGGACGGCAACCGCAAGCGTCCGGGCAATCCGCACACTTACGGCACCGGCAAGCAGGGCGACACCCATGACGGCGAGGATCTCTGGCAGCGACTGGTGAAAGGCGCGCCCCAGATGGAGCTCGTCCTCAACGGGCATGAAATGGCCGCGCACGTCGGCTACCGTGCCGACAAGTCCGAGGCCGGACGCACCGTCCACCAGATGCTCTTCAACGCCCAGGGATTCGGCGGCGGATCCGACCACAGGGGCAACGGCGGCGACGGATGGATGCGCCTGCTGACCTTCGAGCCGGATGGCAGGACCGTCTCCGTACGAACCTTCTCACCTCTGCGTCAGGACCGCGGCGACCCTCATTATTGGGACGATCCCCGGTGGCGGTTCAGCGTGCGACTGACAGCCTGATCAGCGGGGCAGCTCCTGATTGCAGACTCCTTCGGTGCCCGGGGGCAGCACGTTGTCCGAGAAGCGCAGACCTTTCGGCGCCTTGGCATGGGACGGACCGGGCGCGATGGTGACCGCGTGGCGGTAGCGGGGCTGGCCGACGCAGTGGAGCAGATTGCCCTGCACCAGGACCTCGGAGAGGGCGGGGTCGTCCTCCTGCTGTCCGCCGTCGAACTTGAAAGGCGAACGTCGCGGCCCCCAGATCCAGTGGGCGTCACCGTGTCCGAAGTCTGAGATGATGTTGTTGGCCACGACGGAGCCGCCGTCGGCGTTGGCGGAGAGGGGATCGCCTTCCTTGCCCGGATGGGACGCCGCTCCGGGCATCAGCCCGATGGCCCAGAGGTCGTTCCGCACGAACTGATTGCCGACGATGAGCACGTTGCGTGAGCCATGCATGGCCTTCATTCCCATGAAGCTGTTGACGATCATGTTGCCGCTCACGATCACGTGGTCGGCGTGCAGGTCGATGCCCTGGGCGGCATTCTCGACATGGTTGCCGACGATGCGCGTGCAGTCGGACTTCTCCGGCGAGGTCACGACGATGCCTGAGCCTTGCTGCCAGTTGTCCGTGCGCCCCGCCTGCCAGGTCGCCTCGTTGACGAAGCGCCCGCGCTGCGCGTTCTTCTTCGTCCAGACCCCCAGCCGGTGACGTTCCATGATTTCTCGCGTCGGTCGGTAGGTGTCCTCCACCACCGTATTGCCCTCGATGAGCGTGCCGCGGCAGGCGTTCACCTGGATGCCCGTGCCGTCCGTGCAGTTGAAGGCGTAGCCCCAGTCCGCGCTGGCGGTGCGGTCGTCGACGGAGACCCGCATGTAGTCCCGGACCACGCAGCGCGTGATGCGCGCGAAGGAGCAGCCTTGCAGTGAGATCGCCCCCGTGGCCGCGCGGTTCTCGATCACCTTCACGCCGTCGACGTGGAGATGGGCGCAATTCCGGGCATCCAGTCCGTGCTGCGTGGATTCCGTGCGGTCCTTGGCCCGCGTGAGCGTGACCTCCCGGATCGTCACGTCCTTGAGTCCGTTGACCTCGACGATCGCCTGTCCCGGATCCGTCTGGATGATGCGACCCGGTCCGGACAGCCCGGCGCCGTCGCCCTTCAGGACCAGCTTGCGGCTGATGACGTAGTCGCCCGCGGGCAGGTGCAGGACCTTGCCGGGGTTGGCGTCGACCGCGGCCTGCAGGTCGGGATAGGAGCTCACTTCCGGCTGGGCGGCGCCCAACAGGGACGCGACCAGAAGCGTGGGGATCAGTTCCATGCCCGGAAGATGCCTCCGTCCGACGGGGAGTAAAATGCGATTTCTCTTGGGCGTCGCTTTCATAAGAGGCAATCTCTCCGCAGCCCCGACCATGAAAGGACCGCTTTTCCTTGTTCTGACCTCGCTGGCCCTGGGGATGACCGCCTGCGTCGGCGGCAAGGATCCCGTCGCGAGTCAGGAATTCATCTACGAGCCAGGACCCCATCCCCAGATACACGCCACTACGATCGCCGAGACCGCTCAGGGATTGGTGGCGGCGTGGTTCGGCGGCACGCATGAAAAGAATCCTGACGTGGGCATCTGGGTCTCGCGTCAGCTCGCCGGACGATGGACTCCCGCGGTCGAGGTCGCCAACGGCATCCAGCCTCCTTCCGCCGACGGCAAGCCCGTGCGCCATCCCTGTTGGAATCCGGTGCTTTTCCAGCCCAAGCATGGACCCCTGATGCTTTTCTACAAAGTCGGACCCAGTCCGCAGACCTGGTGGGGCGAGCTCAGGACCTCCGCCGACGCCGGACTCACATGGTCGCCCGCCCGCCGGCTTCCTCCTGGCATCCTCGGGCCCATCAAGAACAAGCCCGTGCAATTGGCGGACGGGTCGATTCTCTGTCCGTCGAGCGCTGAAAGCACCGACAAGGTCAGCCGATGGACCGTGCATTTTGAGCGCACGGAAGATTTCGGGCGTACCTGGACTTCAACCGGTCCCGTCAACGACGGCCTGGCCATCCAGGCGATCCAGCCTAGCATCCTCACCTTGCCGGGCGGGCGTCTGCTGGCCCTGGGCCGATCCCGGCAGAACTTCGTCTTCAGCACCGAATCCGTCGACGGCGGCCGCAGCTGGTCCCCGCTCGGCAGGGGCGCGTTGCCCAACAACAACAGCGGCACCGATGCCGTGACCCTGGCCGACGGGCGCCACCTCATCGTCTACAACCATGTCGCCGGGGCCCCCGGCAAGTGGGGCGGACTCCGCACCCCGCTGAACGTCGCCGTCAGCCGAGACGGACGTGAGTGGCAGGCGGCCCTCGTGCTCGAGTCGGCACCCGGAGAATACAGCTATCCTTCCATCATCCAGACCTCGGACGGACTGGTCCACATCACCTATACCTGGAAGCGGCAGAAGGTGAAGCACGTCGTCATCGACCCTGCCCGGCTGGAGTCGCGTCCAATCGTCGACGGCCGTTGGCCCCTCTGAAAATGCGCCGCCTCTTCCTGCTTCTCATCGCTACGGCCGTCGGCGCCGAGGAGCCCGCCCTCAAGCGCCTCCGTTACAACCATCCCGGGCTCGTCGTGGACCTTGGCGTCGGACTCTGGGCCTGGCCGCTGCCGATGGACTTCGACGGCGACGGCGACCTCGATCTGGTCGTCAACTGCCCGGACAAGCCTTCCAACGGCGTCTATTTCTTTGAGAACGCCTCCGGTGACACCGCGCGCAACAAGATGCCCGTGTTCAAGCCCGCCCGCCGCATCAGCAAGGGACTGCAGAACGTCCAGCTCAGCATGGTCGGAGGGAAGCCCGTCGTGACCTCTCCCGCCGCGGTCTACCCGGATTTCCTCCGGACCGGTTTGGACAAGCCGGTGAAGCTGCCCCTGCCCGCCAACGTCCATCCTAACAAAGTGCGCGCCAACATGTGGCGTTTCGCCGATTACAATGCCGACGGGCGCACCGATCTGATCATCGGCGTCGGCGATTGGACCGACTACGGTTGGGATGACGGCTATGACGCCTCCGGCAAATGGGTGCGCGGTCCCTTGCGCGGCTTCGTCTACCTGGCGATCAACAAGGGTACCGACGCCAAGCCCGACTATGCCAAGCCCGTTCGCCTCAAGGTCGGCGAGACGCCCCTTGAGACGTTCGGCTGGCCTTCACCCAATCTGGCCGACTGGGACCGAGACGGCGACCTCGACCTCCTTTGCGGCGAGTTCCTCGACGGCTTCACGTACTTTGAGAACACCGGCGGGGCCATGGCTCCGGCCTACGCGCCCGGACGGCGTCTCACGCTCCGGCCCGGAGTGAAGGGCTTCCCGTCGGCCTGGCTGGCCCGTCAGGAGGCCGCCCGCCTCCACGGGTCGCCTGAGCCCCTGACCATGGACCTCGAGATGATCGTCCCTGTGGGCATCGACTGGGACAAGGACGGCGACCTCGATCTCATCGTCGGCGACGAGGACGGGCGGGTGGCCCTCATCGAGAACACCGGAGGATTCACGCCCGAACGCACTCCCCAGTTCCTCCCGCCCAGATATTTCCAACAGGAGGCGGACGAGCTCAAGTGCGGCGCCCTTGCGACTCCGTTCGGGTTCGACTGGGACGGTGACGGCGACACCGACATCCTGTGCGGCAACACCGCAGGATACGTCATGTTCTTCGAGAACCTCAGCGGACCCAAGGTCGCGGAACCCAAGTGGGCCGCGCCCAGGGCGTTGGAGGCCGAGGGCGCGCCCATCCGCCCGATGGCGGGTTACAACGGCAGCATCCAGGGGCCATGCGAGGCCAAGTGGGGCTATTCGACCCTGTCCGTGGCGGACTGGGACGGCGACGGGCTGCCTGACATCCTCCTGAACTCCATCCTCGGAAAAGTCGTCTGGCACCGGAACGTCGGCACCCGTCAGGCGCCGAAGCTCGAAGCCGCGCGCCCGGTTGAGGTCGAGTGGCAGGGCGCCCAGCCTTCGCTGGCCTACGGCTGGCTAAGACCTGAAGGCAAGGGGCTCCTCACCCAGTGGCGCACCACCCCTTTCGCCGTGGATTGGAACACCGACGGACTGACCGACCTCGTCATGCTCGATCAGGAGGGGCATCTGGCGCTCTTTGAACGCGTCGCCCGCGGTTCCTCGCGGGTGCTGCAACCCCCGCGCCGCGCGTTGACCGACGCCAAAGGCGGGCCGCTCGTTCTGGCCAGGGGGACGGCGGGCAAGAGCGGGCGGCGCAAGTTGTGCATCGCCGATTGGGACGGTGACGGCCGGATGGACGTGCTGCTCAACTCCTCGAGCGCCAACTTCCTGCGCCAGGTGCTGCATGCCGACGGCAAGTGGGCCTTCCAGGATCTCGGTCCTCTGGTGAAGCAGAACATCGAGGGACATGACGTCAGCCCCACCGTCGTGGATTTCGACGGCGACGGGGTCATCGACTTTCTCGGTGGCGCCGAGGACGGTCGGCTCTACCATTACGTCAACCCCCGCAGCGTACGCTGAATCCTCATGATGCACCGTCGCAGATTTCTCGCCCTTGCGGCGGCTTCTCCCGCGCTGCTCAGCGCCGCCCCGTCGCCAGCCCCCATCCGCGTCGCCGTCGTCGGTCATACGGGGAAGGGCAACTACGGGCACGGCCTTGACGCCGTCTGGCTCAAGGTGCCGGAGACGCGCATCGTCGCCGTCTCCGACCCCGATCTCGCCGGACGCAAAGTGGCCGAGGTGCGCCTGCAGGCCGCCGAATCCTTCGCCGATCATCTCGAGATGTTCCGCAAGGCGCGTCCGGAGGTCGTCGCCGTCTGTCCCCGTCACATCGACGCCCATGCCGAAATCATCCTCGCGGCGATCGAGGCCGGGGTGAAGGGCCTCTACGTCGAGAAGCCCTTCGTCCGCACCCTGGAGGAGGCCGACACCGTCGTCACCGCCTGCAAGTCCAAGGGAGTTCGGCTGGCCATCGCCCACCGCAACCGCTATCACCCCGCGCTTGAACTCGCCGTCAAGCTTGCCGCCGCCGGCGAGTGGGGGGCCGTCCGGGAGGTCAGAGTGCGCGGCAAGCAGGATCAGCGCGGAGGAGGGCTCGATCTCTGGGTCCTGGGCGGACACGGCTTCAACCTCGCCACCCAGTTCACCGGTCCGGCCATCTCGTGTCAGGCCGTCATCCTGCAGGAGGGCAGGCCGGCGACCCGTGCTGACGTCAGGGAGGGCGACGAAGGCGTCGGCCGCATCGTCGGCGACGAGATCCATGCCAAGTATGAGACCAAGTCCGGCATCCCGTTGCATTTCGATTCCAAGAAAGGACTCTGGGACAAGAAGGAGGGCTTCGGCGTCAGGGTCGTCTGCGAGAAGGCCACGCTTGATCTGCGTGTCGATGAGGAGCCCCTCATCCACGTCGTCCGCGACGGCGAGCGCACCCCCTTGAGCAGCGGGACCTTCGGCGTTTCCGAGAGACAGGACATCCGTGATCTCGTGGCAGGGCATCTGGGGGCCGTCCGTGACCTGCTCGACGCCATGCGTACCGGTCGTGAGCCCCTTTGCGGTCCCGAAGCCGGGCGTGAGACCATCGAGCTCATCACCGCCCCCTTCGCCTCCTTTGCGGCCGGCGGCACGAAGGTCGCGTTGCCCCTTGTCCGCCGTTCCCATCCTCTCGCCTGATCATGCGCGCCCTCATCCTGCACCTGCTGCTCGCCGCCGTCGCCAGCGCGGCCGAGCCGCGTGCCATCAAAGTGGCCCTCTACGATGACAAGGGCGCGGCCGGAAAGGGCGTCCCTTCCGTCGAGGCCATTCTGGGCAAGACTCCTGACGTCAAGGTCACCCGCCTCAAAGGCACGCAGTTCACTTCCGAAACCCTGAGGGAATTCGACCTCGTCATGTTCACCGGCGGCAGCGGCAGCGGCGAGGCCGGCGGACTCGGGGAGGCGGGCCGCGAGAATGTCAGGAAGTTCGTGCGTGAAGGCGGCGGGTACGTCGGCATCTGCGCCGGCGCCTACCTCGCCTGCAGCGGTTTCGAATGGGGGCTCGGGGTCATGAATGCGCGCACCGTCTCATCCAAATGGCGACGGGGCGCCGGCGAAGTCCGCATCGCCCCGGTCCAAGGCGACGAAGTGCTGGGCGTCCCCCTGTCGGAACGCGGCGTCCGCTACGTCAACGGCCCGATCATCAAGCCTGATTCCCGCAAAGATCTGCCTGATTACCGCCCCCTGGTCCTTTTCCGAACCGAGCTCGCGGAGAACGGATCCCCGGCCGGCGTCATGGTCGGGGCGCCCGCGCTCGCCGTTTCCGAATACGGACTCGGGCGAGTGGTCATCTCCAGCCCTCATCCCGAGCAGACCGCCGGGCTCGAGCCGCTCGTCGAGCGGACCGTGCGCTGGGTGGCGCGCCGGCGCGGCCCCGCCGAGGATCTCTGGAAGCGTCTGGAAGCCATGCAGGTCGACAGACTTTGGCTGCCCGGAGCCATCGTCGACTGGAAGACCGGTCAGCCGACCGGCCAGCCCTTCACCGATTCCCCCAAGAAGCACACCCACTGCAGCCAGTTCGTCGCCGCCGCCTCCTTGCGGCTGGCCGTGCCGCTCCTCCGTCCGCCTGAGCATTCGGTGATCGGCCTCGCCAATGCGCAGAACGCCTGGCTCGATTCCGATGCCGGTCGCAAGGCCGGATGGGTGCGTCTCAAGGACGCCGGCGAGGCGCAGCGGTTCGCCAACGAGGGACGTCTCGTGCTTGCGTCCGTGAGCAATCCCGACCCGAGCCGCGCAGGACACATCGCGATCGTCCGTCCCGGTGAAAAAGACGCCGACCTGCTCGCGCAGGAAGGGCCGGACATCATGCAGGCCGGCGGAACCAACTTCATGCGCTCCAGCCTGCGCCGCGGCTTCGCCAATCATCCCAAGGAATATGACAAAATCGCCTTCCACGCTCATGCCGTGGAAGCGCCCTGAGGCGTCAGTTCAGCGTACGGCGGCGGCGCACACCAGTTCCAGGATGCGCGGGATGCTGTAAGTCTCCCAGGCGCCGTTCTTGGGCGGGACCACCGGGTCGTATTTCTGTCCGAATGAGTCCGGGGGCTGGGGAATCCGGGTCAGATCGGGGCTCCATTGTCCGTCCTTCCCGCCGAGCTTGTATATCACCAGATCGAGCGAGGGCACCACGTAGAGGCAGAACCCTCCTGCTCCCGTCTTGTAGTAGGCGTCACGCGGGGCGCCGAGAATCTGGCCGGCGTGGTTGTGCTCGAACTGCAGACTGAAGGGGAAGTGGGGGTTGTATTTGAGTGGCTCACGGCACATCCGCAGATAGCCCGAGGGGATGAGCTGCCGTCCCGCCCAACGCCCGTCCTGCGTCAGACAGTAGCCCAGTCGTGCCGCGTCGGTGGCGCGCAGCGCGATCGAGCCGGCCCCGTTGGCGTGGTTCATCACGACCTCTCCCCGGTAGAGGCAATAACCCCAAGGTCCCCACCCCATGGGCTTGCCCAGCTTCTCATCGACGTAGTCCGGCAATTCCTTGCCCGTGACCCGGCGGAGCACCATCGAGGCGATGTGCGGGGCGGGGGAGGAGTAAGAGTAGCCCTCGCCGGGGCCGGCCCAAAGCGGCACACGGAGCGACGAGCCGTCGACGTCACGGACATCCTGGCCCTTGGAGGCCTTGAGCGGCGACGCCGTGCCCTTGATCACGGAAGACGGCGTGGCGCCTTCGCCATTGTGTCCGGAAGTCATGCAGAGCAGATGGCCGAGGCGGATGCCGGCTTCACGAGGATCGCGGAGCGGCAGCCCCTCGGGCAGGAAGTCCTTCGTGTAGACGAGCGTGTCCAGTCCCTCGGGCAGGCGGGCCTTGTGCTCCTCCAGCATGATGCCGCAGGCGAGGCTCGTGACCGCCTTGCCCGTGGAGGCCATGTCCGGATTGGCTCCGCGGCGGGCTTTTCCGAAATAACGCTCCATCACCAGCCAACCTCGGCTGACCACGAGCAGGCCGCCGTTGTCCGTGTTCGATCGCTGGACCGCGTTCCATGCGGCATCCAGCCGAGCGAGGTCGATGCCAGCCAGGTTCCTCGCCTCTTCCGCATCCTTTGGCGTCCGCCAGCCGCCCTGGGCGTCAGAGGGTGGGAAATAGTCGGCGGCCTGGCAGAGCGAGGCCATGAGCAGCAAGGATGAGAGTCGCATGCCGGATGTTCGTCGCATCCGCCCCTTGCGGGCAAGCCCTCGCTCGACAGCCGACGGCGGCGGGTCAGAATGCCCGCATGCCCCGTCTGCTTACCCTTCTGCTCGTCCTGACGCACGCTTGCCTGCCTTCGGCCGAGCGCCCCAGCTTCCTCTTCATCCCCATCGACGACCTGAACCACTGGGTCGGCCACCTCGGCCGCCATCCTCAGGCCCGCACCCCGAACATCGACCGCCTGGCCAAGATGGGCGTCAGCTTCACCAAGGCCTACTGCACCGCCCCCGCCTGCAATCCCTCCCGCGCCTCGCTGATGTCAGGACTCCGGCCCACCAGCACCGGCTGCTATGACAACTCGCAGAACTGGCGGCCGGGCATTTCCGAGGACATCCTGCTCAACAGCGTCTTTTCCAGGAGCGGATACCGCGTCTATGGCGCGGGCAAGATCTACCACGGGGCCGGAGACCGGGGCGGAATTTTCGACGACTACTTCCCCGGGAAGGGAGGGGACATGCCTCTCCATCCTGATGCCAAGAACGCCGGCGTCGGCGGCATCCGTTTCGCTCCGCTCGCCTGCGCCGACGAGGAGATGCCGGACCACAAGGTCGTCAGCTGGTGCATCGAGAAGATGAACGAGAAGTCCGACCGGCCCTTCTTCATCGGCGCCGGACTCGTGAAGCCGCACATGCCCTTCAGCGTGCCCAAGAAGTGGTTCGACCTCTTCCCTCTGGACCAGATCCAGCTGCCCCCGCATCGTGCCGACGACCTTGCTGACGTGCCGTCGTCCGGCGTGAAGATGGCCAAGCCCGAGGGGGACCACGCCGCCATCGTCGCCTCAGGCAGGTGGAAGGAGGCCGTGCAGGCCTATCTCGCCACCATCGCCTTCTGCGACCATCAGGTCGGTCGGCTGATCGACGCATGGGAGAAGTCCCCTCGGCGCGACAGCACCGTCATCTGCCTGTGGTCCGACCATGGCTGGAGCCTCGGCGAGAAGTCGCACTGGCGTAAGTTCGCCCTCTGGGAGGAGCCCACCCGAACCGTCTTCATCTGGAAGGCCCCCGGCGTGACTCCGGCGGACGCCCGTTGCGGCAAGCCCGTCGATTATTCGGCCGTCTATCCCACCGCCTGCGCGCTGGCCGGCATTCCGATTCCCGCGCATGTAGACGGACGGGACATCACGCCCCTCCTGCGGGACCCTGCCGCGGCCTGGGAGCATCCCGCGCTGACCACCTACGGCAGGGGCAATCACGCCGTCAGGACCGAGGACTGGCGCTACATCCGTTATGCCAACGGCGACGAGGAGCTCTATCACGACGCCAAGGACCCTTTGGAATACGAAAACCTCGCGACCAAGCCCGAGCATGCGGCCAAGAAGGCCGAGCTGGCCGCCTTCCTGCCCAAGACCGAGAAGCCCAACCTTCCGCGCGGACGTGACGGCGAGGAAGGGGAGGGCGGCTCCGCTCCGAAGAAGAAGGGCAAGAAGAAGTCCAAGCAGTGAACCCTGCCATGATCCGTCACATCCTCGTCGTCTGCGTCGTCCTGCTGAGCGCCTGCGCGGCCACGGAGGTCGGCAGTCTGACCTATGATCAGGCGGTGGCCAAATACGGTCCCCCGGACAAGGAGACCGTCGTCGGCGGCCGCCGCGTGTCGGTCTGGAACGTCGGTTCGACGACCCGCAAGACCCGCTTCCTGAACGAGGACATCTTCGACACCCGGCACAACCAGGTCATCCGCACCTTCGACGCCGCCGGCCTGCTCGTTGAGCAGTCCTTCCGCTGATCAGCGGACCTCCAGCAGCCGGCGCAGTCCTTCCATCAGCACCTTCTCGACTTCGGGAGAGACGTTCGAGGACTGCTGGCCGGTCTCGTAGCCGCCCTCGGCGTAGGAGCAGCCCATGCCGATGTAGGCGGGGCCGTAGTCGCCGTAGGCGGCCATGGTCACCTGGAGGTCGGGCCGCATGGCCTTGGCGGCCAGCTGGTATTCCACGAAAAGCTCTCCCGGCATGCCGATGACGCGGGCCGTGCCGACGCGCAGGCAGGTGAGATCGATCCGATGTCCCTCCTCGTGGCGGGTCACCCAGGCGAGCTGGTCGGCGTGTGAGACGTAGCCCCGGGGCGGGGCGCCCTTGAGCTTGGCGATGAGCGACTCCTTGTTGAGGTGCTCGGCCAGAGGCAGCCGCACCAGGTCACGCGTCCAACCGATGTCGGAGGAGTCCAGCGGACGTTTTTCCGTCGTCTCGAAGGCCTCCTTCATGCCGTCGGCGAGCCGCTGGGCCAGCACCATGCGGGTCGCGTGCGAGCCGTCGTTGTATTTGCCGGCGGTGACGTTGCCGCCCGCGCCGTTGAAGTGGAGCTGCAGCGTGAAGGGCTGCGACTGGGCGCGGATGAAGCGGGCGATGCCCGGAAAGTCGGGGTGGGGGATGCCGAGACGGTAGTAGCTCTGCGGGTGGCAGGCGTAGTGCGTCAGCACGGCGATGGGCGCGTCCTTGTTCCAGAAGCTCAGCGCCGTCACGTCGGGGTCGATCGTGCCTTCCGGGTAGGCGCGCACCTCGGCGGACTTCGTGGAGGAAGTGCGGGTGTACTTCACCTTGCCGTCAGGGCCGAGGATGCGACGCTGACTGGCCACCTCCTTCACCTTGGCCTTGCCCCAGCCCCAGTGCGTGGCCTCCCGGGCGACTGGCAGCGCGGCCTTCACCGCCTCGGCGGCGCGGGCGATGACGACGCGGTGGAAGTCCCCTTCGAAACGTGAGTATCCCTGCACCCCGAGCTGCTTCACCAGCCGTTCCGCGGTGAAGTCGCATCCGGGCGCGTCATGCTGGTGCAGCACGTGCACCGCGACCCGTTCGGGGGTCGTGCCCGCGGCTTCGGCCAGCGCCTTGCGGAAGGCGTCGTGACCTTCGTTGGCGATGCCGATCCAGTCCACCGCGCAGAGCACGATCGGGGCGTCCGCGCCGGAGATGACCACGCCCCGGCAGCGCAGCGTCATCTCGTCGAGGCGCTTCACGACGTCGTAGGCCATCGGTGATCCGAGCGGCGGCGTGGCGTCGACGTCGAAGGTGGCGACCTTGACCGGACCCGCGAAGGCGACGGCGGTCAGGGCGAACAGGGAGAGGAGGAGGCGGGCGGGTTTCATCGGCGGAGAGAGTCGACGCCTCCGGGGAGGGCGTGCAGGCGCATGATCTCCTCGGCGGAGAGCGCACGGTTCCAGGCGGCCAGGTCGTCAATCGCGCCCACGTAGGCCGCTCCGAGGACGAGGCGCACCGCGGCGGGGTCCCAGCCGAAGGTGAGGTCGTGGCCGCGGATGGCGCCGACTTCCTTGCCGTCCACGTGCAGCCGCGCCTTCGGGGGCGCCGCATGGTCATTGATGCGGTCCAGCACGAAGACCACGTGCGTCCAGCGGTCCCGGGAGAAAGGGGCCTGCTCCATCTTCACCATCGGCCGCTTCTCGTCGGGAATCTGCTCCCAGCCCACGGCGTCGGGATTCCAGATGTGGAACAGCGGCCGGACCGCGAAGCGGAAGTGCCGCGGAGAGTGGTCCTTCGACCATTCGAGGAAGATGAAGCCCTTCTTCACGTCGTCGCCCAGGACCTGCACCGGATCGCAATAACCCGGCTCGAGGTCCTTGTCGGGATCCGTACGCAGCCACAGTGAGACCGTGGCGGACCAGGAGGTGGTCCCGTAGGCGAGCGACTTCGTGGCGGCGAATTCGGGTCGGACCGCCCCTTTCTTCGGGAAGACGAGACAGCCGCCGAACTTGCCTTCGGCGGCGAGCTTCACGTCGGCGCTCTCGGTCGTGGGATTCATTTTGCCGCCCGAACGCGTGCGGCACGCCGGGTCGTCGGCGGAGAGCGCGGCGTCGAACTTGCCGTCAAACGGCGCAAGGAACGTGAGCCCGCGGCGCAGGTCCCCGTCCGCCGCTTGGAGCGCGAGGGATGTCAGCAGGCAGAGCAGGGCGGGACGCATGTCAGAGTTCGCGGACGCGGATGTTCCGCCAGCGGATCTCTCCGCCGTGGGTCTGAAGCTGGATCGGGCCTCGGGCGCGCAGCGGCTTGCCGGGTTCCCAGTAGTTGTGCATCGGGGCGGCATCCACCACCAGCTTGCCGTTCAGCCAGACCGAGGTGATGTCGCCCTTCTGCACGATGCGGAAGGCGTTCCATTGCCCGAACGGACGGTCGGCCTTGACCAGCGGGTCACGTCCCGGGGAGCCGGGCGCGTTGTTGAACAGGCCTCCTGAGCCGAGGTGCGGGCGACGGTCCGGCTTCTTGGGGTCGAAAATCTGGTTGGGGTCCCAGATCTGAACCTGAGGCGTGCCGCGGAGGTAGATGCCGCTGTCGGCCTTGGCCACGGTCCTGTATTCAAGCTCCAGTTCGATGTCGCCGAATTCCTCGTCGGTCGTCGCGTAAGGCCCCGTTCCCGAATTGATCAGCTCCTTGTTCTCCACCCGCCAGTGCAGGGCGAAGTCGGCCCGTTGCTTGGCGAGGTCCGCGGCCTTCTTCTCCCCGGTGAGTTTGGTCCCTTGGTGCGGGTTGAACCCGTGCCAGCCTGTCAGGTCCGTGCCGTTGAAGATCTCTCTCGGGATTGAGGGACGGGATTCGGCTAGCAGGCCGATGGCGACGAGCAGCGGGAGCAGGGTTCTCATTGGAGCATCTCGATGAAAGTGAGCAGGTCGGCCATGTCCGCGGGGGAGAGTCCGGCTTCGAGCCCTTCGGGCATGAGGCTTCGGCCCGAAGAGGAGGAGCCGGCGATGTCAGCCCGTCCGATGACGCTTTCTGCGCCGCCGGGCATGCGCAGGGTCAGCGAGCTGGCGTTGTCCTCGACGATGACGCCCATGCGCACTCCTCCGTCCTTGGTACGGACCTCGAAGGCGGCGTATTGGGCGGCGACCTCGCGGTTGGGGTGGATGATCGCGTCGAGGATGCCGGCGCGACCGCGCGTCTTGACGGTGATCAGGTCGGGGCCGACCGCCTGGCCCTTGCCTTCGGCGCGGTGGCAGACCAGGCAGCGCTGTTCGCAGATCAGGCGTCCTTTGGCTGCGTCACCCGCGGCCGTGGCGGAGGAGGCGTAGGTTCTGGCCACCTCTTCCCGGGAGGGAGGCAGGACGGAGGCCAGCGCCTTGGACGCCCTGGCGGCCGCTTTCGGATCGCTGGCGCGGACCAAGGTTTCCAGCTGGGCCGCGGAGAGCGACGTCGGTGGCAGCGTTCCGTCCTCCAGCGCCGAGAGGAGCGCTTCCGTGCGTTCAGGTCTGGCGCGCAGGGCGGAGAACGCCGAGTCCTTGGCATCGCCCGCAAGCGTGCGGAAGGCCTTGACCAGCCATCTTGCCGGTTCGGGTCCGGTGAATTTCGCCGCCGACTGGACGCAGAGTTCCCGCAGCGCAGGGTCTTCGTCCTTGTTCAGGCAGATTTCTATCGCGGGCAGCAGACGGCCGAAGTCCGAGAGCGAGAGGATGGCGACGGCTCGGCGCCTGGCGGCGGGATCGGGGCCGGTCGCCTCCTTGGCGGCGGCTTCGAACCTCGCCTGCAAGCGCCCCGCCTTGTCGGACTTGGCCAGGGTGGTGCGGACTCTCCTGAATCCTGCGTCCAGTGAGCGCAGCCAATCGATCTCGCCGCCGTCGCGCAGCGCGAAGTCGATCAGGGACGCATGCGCGTCCGGAGCGAGTCCGAGGGGGGCGCTTTCGAGCAGCTTGGCCACGAATTCCTTGGCGGCGAGGGCGCGGGGCCTGTCCTGCAGGAAGACGGGGAGCGCTTCTCGCGCCAACGTTCCCGGTCTGGCCGACAGAAGCGCGGGTCCGATCCAGGGGTGCGAGTGATCCTGGGCGGCCATCTTGCCGAGGATCTTCCCTAGGCCCAGCGCATCTTTGTCGTCCGTCAGCCGCGCGGCCGTGAGCGCCAGTTCGAAACGGACGCGGGCGTCACTGTCCGTCGCGAGACTGGCGAGCGTCGCGGACAGTCCTTGTGCGGAATCGGGCGGACCGTCCTGCCTGAGAGCCACCAGCGCCCGCGCCCTTATTTCCGGTGCCGGGTCCTTGAGGGCGGTCATGAGGACTGGGGCGTCGGCCCAACCCAGCTTGCGCAGCACGTTGAAGGCGGCGAATCGCGCCGCGGCATTTCCGCCGCCGTTGAGCGTCGCGAGCAGAGGTGGACGCGCTTCCGACGTGTTCCTCTCCACCAGCAGCCTGCAGGCCGTGTCCCGATGCCAGCCATTGGGGTGACTGAGTGCGGCGACCAAGGCCGGAGTGTCGGCCTGGTGCAGGTTCGACCTGCCGCCGCGTGCCGGACGTCCGGTGGCGGGCGTGATGCGCCAGATTCGTCCCCGGTCGTTGCCGCTGTTGAGGTCGATGTGGCGCTTGATCTCATCGGGAATGGACCAGGGGTGTTCGATCACCTCCCGGTACATGTCGATCAGGTAGAGGCAGCCGTCGGGCGCGTTCGAGAAATTGACCACCCGCACCCAGGTGTCACGGCTGGCGGCGAACTCGCGGTCCTTCTCGTCATCCGCTCGGACGCCGGACATGCCCACGCCGTCGGAAGTGCGGGAGAGCACCTTGCGGTGCGCCAGCTGTCCGCCGGCGTCCCCCGTGAACGTGTTGCCGAGGAAGCCCGGTCCGTAGGCGTCGCCACGGTAGACCGTCGTCCCCGTCGCCCCCGTGAAGTATCCGCTCACCCTGCCGCCGCCTTCGACCGCGCCGGGGACGGCGCCGGAGATCCGCCAGCGCGTCCGGATGATGCGCCAGGGTTCGTCCGGCGAGATGCGGAACACCTCCGCGGCGCCGCCGTCGACCGCGATGCTCCTGCGGCCGACGGGCAGGGGGCACGCCGGATTCAGGCCGGCGTCCGGTTCCTCATGGACCCAGTGCTGCAGGTGGTCGGAGTTGGAGCAGCCGAACTTCCTGCCCCAGTCGTCGTAGCTCATCCCGTATTGTGCGCCGCCCGGTTCGAGGCCGAAGGCGTGCGTCCGCGCTTCGAACCAGAAGTCGCGGCCGCCCAGTTCGACCCCCGGAAGGTCGGGACGGAGCGGCGATGAGACCTTGCCGCGGTTGCCGCCGCCGGCGAGCACGTGAACCCGCTGGTCCGGCCCCCATTGCAGGCTGTTGGCGAGCCCTTGGACATTGAGAATCTTCAGACCTGAGCCGAAGCCCGTGAAGGCGACCTTGCGCACCTCCGCGCGTCCGTCGTCATCCCTGTCCTCGAGACGGATGATGTCAGGAGTGGCGGCCACGTAGAGACCGCCGTCGGCCCAGATCAGTCCCGTCGGCCAGGGAAGGTCGTCGGCGAAAACCCTGGCCGTCTCGTAGTGACCGTCGTCGTCACGGTCTTCCAGCACGGAGATCCTTCCCAGGTGCGGTTTCACGTCCCGCATCTCCGAGTAATCGATCATCTCGCAGACGAACATCCGCCCCCTTTCATCGAAGCAGATCGCCACCGGCGACCTCACTGCGGGCTCGTGCGCCGCAAGCTCGAGCCGGAAACCCTCCCTGATCCGCCAGGTCTTCGCCGCCTCCGAGGGTTCCGTCGCGGGGTAGCGCGGCAGCTCCTTGCCCGCGTCGACCTTGGGCGCGCCTTTGGACTGTCCGTAGGCCTGGGAGTACGTCGTCTTCGTGCGCACTCCGTCGGAGGTCTGGGCCAGCGTCAGACAGGCCAGCAGCATTGGGGCGATGCGACGAAGCATGGGTCGTCCCGGATGGTGTCCCCGGTCGTTCATTCAGCAAGCGGTCAAAGTTGTACTTTATGTCCGTGTTGATGCATTTATCCCGCCTTCGGCGGTCCTTCGGCTTGCCCCGCGCGCTCCCCTGGCAACAGTGCGGTCATGGAACAGGCTAAAGTCCGCATCGTTCTCAGGGCCTTGATCATCGCACTCGCCTGCACCTTCGTCCTTGGGCTCGTCCTTGAGTTCGTCGGGGACGACCTCTTGCCTGAAAAACTGCGTGGGTGGGATGCCGGCGAAGAGGAGATTCCCGAGGGCCCCTTTCAGGCGCTCGCGGCCCTGCTGGGGCTGGGGGTGGCTTTCATCGCCCTGATAGGGTCCTACGTGACCGCGCTCCTCGGCCTGTTCTTCTTCCGGAAATGGGCGGCCTATCTCCTGCTGGCGGTATCGGTCCTGTCCTCCTTCCTCTTCCTTTTGGGGCCGACCGTAGAGCCGGGCATCACTTCGCTCGTCTCGCACGCGGACTCAGTGCTGCTCGGCGCCGTGCTCGCGATCTGCTTCCTTTCCGACGCGCTTGAGCCTGCGGCGCGTCCGTGAACCCTCCAGTCCCTGAGAGCAAGTTCGGTGAACGATGGAGTTGGCTCATCGCCTGGGCCGTGCTCATGGCCGTACTCTTTGCGTCCCTGCGTCTCTGGCAGGCCAATGATCCCGTCGCCGAAGCTGCGGGCCGCGGCGTCGCTCATCTAGAGGACCGACTTGCCGGGCTTGCGCCGGAGGAGGCGAGGTCTTCGGCCCGCAAGCTGGCCGTCCTTTTCACCGACAATTTCGTCCGCCCCTATGCGGATGCGGCGCGCATTCTTACGTCGGGATGGGGGCTGATTTTCGGCGTCATCATTCCCGGGGCCGTCACTTTCCTCGGCGCACTCGTCACGCATCTCGTCCTCAGCGTGACCGGCGGGGCTGCCGCCGGTTGGCGTGAAACTTTCCGCGTCTTCGCCTTCAATCGGATCATTGCGGAGGCCTTGAGCGCGGCCCTGGTCATGATGGCGGTCTCGCTCGACTGGGGCCTGGCCATCAAGTTCGTCCTTCTTTTCTTCGGTCTGCCCTTTGTCCGTCTGGTGGTTGCCGTGCATCTCGTCGTGAGCGTATGCCGGACCCATCGTCTCGGAGTGGTGCGTGTGCTGCTGCTCGGCGTTCCGGGGACGATCGCCGGAGCGATCCTGACCGCCATTCTCGCCCTCGTGCCCGCGGCATGGTTCTGGCTGCACTGCGCACTGGCGGCGCTGCTTGCCGCCTGATCAGATGTCCGTGAGGTCGTCCCCGCGGCGTTCCCTTGGGTTCGGCGGCGGGGCGTCGGCGCGGGTCTGCACCGTTCCTCGACGACGCGGGACCAGGGCGGAGAAGGCGGCGTTCACCCGCTCGTCGGTCCTTCCCTCGGGACCGCTCAGGTAGACCCATCGCGTCGCGCGCGTCACCGCCACGAAGAGCATGCGTGAGGCCGTGCCTCGGGCGGCGCGCAGCGCGTTCGTGGAAAGTCCGGGGATCAGCACGCTGTCAAACGTGAGTCCCTTGGCGCTGTGGAAAGTCAGGACCACCGGCCGTCCGGCCGCGAAATCCAGCGTCGGGCGCCGTCCCTGACGGTCCGTCTCCGGCTGCCGGGCGGCCATGATGCCCTCGGCGCGGAGGAAGCCGGCGTAGTCCTGGACCTGTCGGAGCGTCGGGAAGAGGATGCCCACGCGCTCGTTGCGATGCAGCCGTTCGCGCAGGACTTCCAGCAGCCGTCGCCGTTCATCCGCTTCATCGGCCGCGCGGTAGAGCAGGGGCGTCTGGCGTTCCTCCTGCTGCGTCGCGGCCTGGCTGCGGAAGATCTCGCGCTGTGCGGGGTCCTCGATGAATCCGCAGGCCAGGTCCACGACGAACGGACAGGCCCGGTAGGTCGAGGCCAGGTCGATTTCCGCGGCCCGGCCTCCCAGCGCGCCCGGCAGGTCGTCGCCGGCGGCGTCGCGGTAGATCGCCTGCCGCGAGTCGAAGGCCACGGTGACGTGCCGTGCGGCGAGCCGGAGCAGCGCATAGCATCCTTCGTCCAGGTCCTGTCCCTCGTCCACCAGCGCCGCGTCCAGCGACGGCGGCGCCTTGCTGCGGCGCATCGCGGCGAGCAGGTCCTTGCGGATGCGGAGAAAGTCCGGGAAGCCCTTGTCATCCAGCGGCGGCGGGCCGACCAGCCTCTGGTGTTCCAGCCGGCACCAATGGTCGAAGGTCAGCACCGATTCCGCGTCCAGCCCGAGGTCGTCGACCGCGGATCGGATGAAGTCCCTCAGCACGTTGGTATAGACGAGCACCTTGACCTTGGAAGCCGGCGCGGCGTCGCGCAGGTGCTTCGCGCGATGAAGGATGACGACCGTCTTGCCTGAGCCGGGACCGCCGCGGAGCACCAGCGGGCCGGTGGCGGGCGCGCGCACTGCGGCGGCCTGGACCGGCGTGAGACCGTCCGATGGAGTCAGCCAGATCAAGCCCGGCGTCCTTCCTCCGGTCCGGGCAGCAGCTTGGGCAGCGTGCCGGGCGTCTCCTCCGAGGAGACGATGCCCGCCTTGGCCCGGCGACGGGCCTCCGTCTCCGCCTGCCGCCTGCGTTCGTCGTCGCCCGACAGGGCGGCCGCCGACTGGAACCAGGAGAAGCTGATGTCATCGAGGGCCGACAAGTCCTTGCCGTAGCGTCGAAAGGCGTCGGCCAGGGCGGCGTCCGCTCCGCGCGCGTCCCCGATCGCCTTCAGGCAGCGGGCCAGCAGCACGGTCGCGTTGGCGTTCGGTTCCTCGGCCTCGTAGCGACGGCACAGCTCGGCGGCCTCCTCCCAGCGTCCCTTGCGCGAGTAGAGCGAGGCCAGGTTGAACATGGCCACCGGACTTCCTGCCAGCATCGCTTCAAGGAAAGTGCGTTCCTGACGTTCCGCGTCGCCCTTGCGGCCGTAGGCCGCGGCCAGATGGCAGAGGGCGGTGGCGCGGATCTCGGGGCATTGGCGCACCACCCGACGGAGCAGGTGCGCCGCCTTGTCGTGCATGCCCACCTTGCCGTGCAGCACGGCCAGCTCGATCAGCGTGGAGGGCAGCCGTTCGCGGGACACCAGCCCGGCGCGCACGGCCCGTTCGATTTCGAGGATCGCTTCACGGTCCCGGCCCGGATTGACCACGTTGTGGAGCGGGGACTCGATCCTCCCTTCGAAAGGTTCACCGTCGCCCGGCGTCAGCCTGAAGGTGAAGCGCTGGTTGGCGTCCAGCTCGTATTCGAGCGCCAGGGGCGTCCCGGCCGCCACCTCATCCGTCAGTCCGTTGAAGACCGGGCGTTCGGAGAGACCTTGGCCGGCCCAGAAGCTGATCCGGACCGGACCGCCTTGGGAGACCAGGCGGTGTCCGCGCCCGGAGACGTAGCGTCCCTTCGCCGGGAGCGTCTGGCCCTTCTCCACGAGCGGATGCAGCCCGCGGTCCGTCTGGATCGCCAGCCGGTCGCTCGCCACCGGCGTGAAAAGTCCGCGGCCGTAGAGTTCCAGCAGCAGCGCGTGATAGGCCGCGCCGCGGGCGACCGCCACCTGCATGTCCAGGGCGCTTTCGAAGCGGTGGACCAGGAACTCGCCGAACCGACGTCGGAGCGCGTCGATCACCAGCGGATTGAGCGAGCTGCCGCCGACCGCGAGCAGGAAGCCGACCTGCGCCGTCCGCAGGCCCGCCCTTTCGAGCGCGTCCTCCACCGGGGCGAACACCGAGCAGGAGAGCGTGTATTCGTCCTCCTTGGCCTGGAAATGCTCCGGGTCGAGGAACGGTTCCATGACCGCGGCGAACTCCTCCCCCGTCATCGTGGGTTCGGCGAAGCGCAGGCGCGTGCCGTCCTCCAGCTGCAGCGTCTGCACCCCGTGATAGGCGCGCACGGCCTCCTCCAGCGCCTCCGCGAGCGTCTCGCCCAGCGCGAGCCGGTGGTTGAGATGGTCGCACATGCCCACCTTGAGCTGTTCCGCGGTCGCCAGCAGCTGGGGCTCCAGCTGCTCCTTGCGCACCTCGTAGTCCCATTCTCCGGCGTCCGCGCCGTTCTGTTCCGCCAGCTGCGGAATGAGCAGCTCGTGCACGATGGCGCGGTCGATGTCCGCTCCGCCGAGGCGGTGATAGCGGGAGACCGCGCGCGGGCTGACCTTGAGCGATCCGTCGGGAAGACGTCCCATCGTGAAGATGGCCACGTCGCAGGTGCCGCCGCCGAAGTCGATGATGAGCGCCTCCGTCTCGTTCTCCACGCCGTCAAGCACCGCCGGCCCCTGCCGGGCGAGGAAGTCGATGAAGGCCGCGATGGGTTCGTCGATGAGGTCGCCGGGGCCCAGTTCAAGACCCGCCAGCTCCGCGGCGCGCAGCGTGTCATTGCGCTGGCTCACCTGGAACGACGCGGGCACCGAGACCACCGTCCGGGCCGCGGTCCCCTTGGCCTGTGAGCGCAGGAAGCGCAGCACCTTGGCGGACACTTCGGCGGGCGTGCGGCAGCCTTGGCTCGCCTGAGGGTAGGTCCTGCCGGTCCCGATTTCGTTCTTAACTTCCGCCAGATACGTGGCGTTCGGCCTCAGTCCCAGCTCCACCGAACGGGTCAGCGTCCGCCGGGCGCCTTCGCCGATCAGCTCCCGGTCTCCCAGCCGTGAGACGACCGAGGGCACCAGCACCGAGGTGTGGTCGCCGGAGAGCGTCGACTGGACGATTTCAACGCATTCGGCGGGCCCTGCTTCATCAGGCCGGAGGGGCGACCAGCGTACCTGGGCCACCGTCGAATTGGTCGTTCCCAGGTCGATGCCCAGCGCCCGAAATGCCTTCAGGCCCGGCCGGGGAGCCACGCCCGGGGGGCGCAGGTTGGCAAGGGGGTTCATGAGGGGCGGTCTTTCTGGCAGGGAGGGGTGGGGGAGGCAAGCGGGGGGATTATGTTAGTGCAACTCCGGTGGTCCTGGGGTGTTATATAATCATGACCCTGAGGCGCTCCCCCCTAGGATTCCTCACCATTCTTCTGGCTGCCTCCTGCCTTTGGGGCGCCCCCAAGAAGAAGGCGGCCAAGGCCGAGGCCAAGCCCGCCGCCGTGCCCGCCGCGGTGGCCACGGTGCCGGTCAGGTCACTGGAGGACCGGCCCCAGATCTGGCATCTCTGGACCGACGTGGAGGGTCGCAAAGTCGACGCCATGTTCTGCGGGCTTTCGGGGGACATCGTGTCCTTGCAGACCAAGGACGGGCGCAACTACCGCTTCAGCGTCGCGGTGCTCTCCCCGGAGGACCGAGAGTTCGCCAAGGCCTGCGCCGGGAAGCAGCAGGGCGGGTTCCCCCGTTCCGTCGTCGCCGCCGCCGCGGCCGACATCGACCGCATCGTCGAGGCCAGGCTGGCCGCCGAAGGCCAGAAGCCCAACCGGCCCGCGACCGACGAGGAGTTCCTCCGCCGACTTTACGTGGACGCCGTGGGCCGGACTCCGACCGCCGCGGAGGCCGCCGCCTTCTTCGCCGACACCGCGGCCGACCGTCGCGAGCGGCTCATCGACCGCCTCCTCCAGTCTCCCGGCTACTCCCTGCAGATGTACAACTGGCTGGCCGACCTCCTGCGCGCCAAGGACGTCGTCGGCAAGCGCCTGCCCGCCTTCACCTTCGAGGACTGGCTGAAGGCCCGCATCACGGCGAACGCCCCCTGGGACGCCATGGTGCGCGAGATGATGACCGCCGACGGGCGCCTGCTCGACAACGGCGCCGCCGGCTTCCTCCTTTTCGACGCCGACATGCCCCTCGACGGCGTGTCCAACCTGATCACCACCTTCCTCGGCTCGAACATGTCGTGCGCCCAGTGCCACGACCACCCCCTTGCCGACTGGTCGCAGCGGCAGTTCTACGAGATGGCGGCCTTCCTCGGCGCCACCGACATGAAGAACGAGTCCATGCTCGCCGAGGTCCGCAAGCTGTCCCGCGCGGACTCCGGCCTGAACAAGAACTTCATCCGCCTCCTCGGAGAGATCAACGCCACGCGGCTCTCCGACGCCTCGGCCAATCGGCTCACTTTCCCCAAGGACTACAAGTATGACGACGCCAAGCCGGGCGAGCCCGTCAAGCCGGCCCTGATCGAGTGGGACGCCGGCGACGCCAAGCGCCAGTCCTACGCCGTCAGCACCAAGTCGCCCGCGCTCCTGCGCGACGAGTTCGCGCGCTGGCTGACCAGTCCGGACAATCCCAGGTTCGCCACCAACATCGCCAACCGCGTCTGGAAGAAGTCGTTCGGCATGGCCGTCAAGGAGCCGGTCGACGACATCGACGACGTCAGCGCCGCCAGCAGCCCGCAGCTCCTCGCCCATCTGACCCAGGTCATGCGCGCGGCGCGCTTCGACCTCCGTGAGTTCCAGCGCGTGGTCTTCAATTCGCGCACCTACCAGAGCGCCGCCTCGCCCGCCCCGGACCTTTCCAAGGGGCCCTATCTCTTCAACGGACCCATCGTGCGCCGGCTGACCGCCGAGCAGGTCTGGGACAGCCTCGTGGTCGCCGCCGTCGGTCCCACGGCCGACAACATCCTGCTCCGACGCGGCGACGACCTGAAGCCCATGGCCCTGCCTGAGGGCAAGATCAGCGTGGCCGCCGTGAAGGAGGCCGCCGAGAAGATGCGGGGCATGCGCGGCACCAAGAAGTCGGCCAAGAGCTCGTCCGGCACCGATGCCGGCCTCGCAAAAGGCTACGACGGCGAAAAGCCCCAGACCCGGCAGGGGCTCATGCTCGCCCGCGCCAGCGAACTTCCCCAGCCGGCGCCGGAGACCCACTTCCTGCGCGTGTTCGGCCAGGGCGACCGCCTGCTCTCCAACTCCTCCACCGTGGACGGCAGCGTGCCTCAGGTCCTGCAGTTGATGAACGGCCCGGTGGCCCGACTGCTCACCGATCCCAAGAGCCACGCCGTGCAGGCCGCTTCGCGCGAGCCTTCGCCTGCGGAGCAGGTCCAGTCGCTCTATCTGGCCTTCCTCTCGCGCAAGCCGAACTCCGCCGAGGCCGCCTCGGCCCTCAAGGCCCTCGAGGGAGGCCTTGGTCTCACCGACATCGCCTGGGCCCTGGCCAACACCCGCGAGTATCTTTTCATACGCTGATGAGCCTCCACGATTTCGCCGACCGCCTCCGCACCGCCGAGGACCGCCGCGCCTTCCTTGAGAAGGCCGCGACCATGGCCTTCGGGCTGACCGTGCTGCCCGCCCTTGCGGGCGCCGCCGAGCAGGCCTCACCCAAGGCGCCCAACGCCACTTTGCCCGGCTTCGGCAAGGCCAAGAGCGTCATCTTCCTCGAGCTTTCCGGGGGCATGTCGCACATCGACACCTTCGACCCCAAGACCGGCGCGTCCAAGGGTCCCGCGGACGCCGTCACCACCAAGGCCGGGTTCCAGGTCACGTCCTTCCTGCCCAACACCCAGCGCATCTCCGACAAGCTCTGCGTCATCCGTTCCATGACCGCCAAGGTCGGCGTGCACGCTTCCGCGCAGTATCTCATGCGCACCGGCTTCGAGCAACGCGGCGTGATCCAGCACCCCAACTTCGGCGCCTGGGCCCAGCATTTCCTCGGACGCAGCAGCCAGACCCTGCCCGCCAACGTCTGCGTCAACCGTCCTTCCAATCAGGGCAACGGCTGGTTCCCGGCCTCGCACGCCCCCCTGCCGATCCTTGATCCCGCCACCGGCCTGCCCAACACCGCGGGCGTCGGCGACGCCGGCGCGCAGCAGAAGCGCGCCGCCCTGCTGTCCGAACTCGACCGCGGATTCGGCGGAGCCGTCGCTGACACGAACGTCAAGGCCTACAACGATTTCTACGCCTCTACCTTCGAGCTGATGCGCAGCCGGGACCTCAAGGCCTTCGACATCGCCTCCGAGCCCAAGTCCGTGCGTGCGAAATACGGCGCCGACAAGTTCGCCCAAGGGTGCCTCCTGGCGCGCCGTCTCGTCGAGCACGGCGTCCGCTTCGTGGAGGTGCGCAGCGGAGGCTGGGACATGCATGCGACCCTGGAGGACCGCATGGAGGACGTCGGCGCGGAATTCGACGC
>JACCED011776631.1_pt1 | contig 31557 bp, 20 predicted proteins | sample 7455021 | NCBI WGS metagenome assembly JACCED01 (sample SAMN15323456, study PRJNA562643) | freshwater metagenome | isolation source: river surface water | place: USA:Blue River Watershed | collected 2017-08-19 | reverse complement strand
GCCGCCACCGGCGCCGGCTCGACCGGCGCAACCTCGGCGGCGGGGGCCGCGGGCGACGGCGTCTCCGGCCCGGCGGCCGCAGCCGGAGTCGCGGTCATCGGCGGCGTCTCCTTGCCGCCGAGCAACGGCAGTTCGGTCTGATCCGAAGGCTTCGTGGTCTTCTTCTTGGGCATTCCGGAAAGGGGCTGAGGCTGAAAAGTCGCGACGTTGGCACGCGCGCCGCGGGCGCGTCAAGGGGTGCGTTGGCGCTCCCGCTCCGTGTTCATTTCGCGATCGGCGCCGCCGGCGAATTCGCCGCGCGCTCCCCGCGGAGGACCGCCAACGCGACCTCGAGGTCGACGTCGCGCCCGGCGCGCACCTCCGTGAGTTTCCGCTCCACCACGATATCGGGCTGCACGCCGACGCGCTCGATCCGGCGGCCCTTCGGCGCCACGTAGTCCTCCCGGCTCAACTGCAGTTCGCCGCCACCGGGCAACCGGTAAAACCAACTCGCGAGCACCGCGCCCGCCGTGCGCCGGCCGATCACCGTCGCGCGTCCATGGTCCTGCAGCACCGCCGCAAAAATCTCCGCCGCACTCCCGGTCGCCCGGTCGACCAGCACGGCCACCTTGCCCCCATAGCGCGCCGAGCCCAGCTGCCAGGAATTTTTCACGCTCCGCCGTCCGCTGCGCGTGATGAATGTCCCGCAGTCGACCGCCTGCGCGAAAAATTCGCCGAGCGAAATGCCGAGGGAAAACGTATCCCCGCCTGAATTCCGACGCAGGTCGATGACCACGCCCGGCGCCGCGGCGTGTGCCCGCATCTGCTCGCCCAACCAGCGCCGATCCTTGGCGGCAAACTCGTCGAACCGCAGGTAAACGAAGCCACCGTCCAGGTCGCGTTTCACGGGCTGCGACGCCGTCGGGAGCTCGCGCGCCACCGGCGAGACGCGCACCTCGCGGCCGGCTTCATCGAGGAAGTCCCACGTCGCGGCCTCGCCGCGCGTCGGCCGGAAATCGATCCGCTCCTGCAGCGCTTCGCCGTTCCGGGCCACGACGATCCAGCCGACCTTTACGCCGGCTTGCTCCGCCGGGCTCCCGGGCAGCACGTCGCTCACGACCCACCGGTTGCCGAGCCGCTGCATGTTGAACCCGGTGCGCACGCGGGCCCGCGTGCGCCGCTCGATCACCTGGTCCGGCCGGATCGCGAAGGTGTGGCTGTCCTCCAGCGGCGCCAGCATCTCGTTGATCGCCGCATAGAGCTCCCGGTCGTCCTTCGCCGCGGCCGCCCGCGGCCCGAACTGCGCCGCCGCTTCATTCCAGCGCTCGCCCTGCGTTTTCGGGTCGTAGTGCTTCCGGTTCACGAGATCCCACGCCGCGTCAAAGACCCGCAGATTCTCCCGCGCCCGCCCGGCCTGCTCCGCCGGCAACGCCTCCACCCGCACGCCGGTCGGCGCGGGCGAGACACACCCGGCCAGCAACAGCGCCACCCCGAGCCCGCTTGCGATCCGCAGGATTGTCAGCGTCTGACCACGCACGTGCGAGCGGACCGGCGGCGTTGCGCGTTATCGATCCGCGGGCGGCTTACGCCTCCACGAGATCCTTCTCCACCTTCAGGTTCCCGATGATGAAATCCTGCCGCTCGGGAGTGTTCTTGCCCATGAAGAACGAGAGCAGTTCGTCGCTGTTGTGGAGATGGTTCAACGACACCGGCTCGAGCCGGATCTTGTCGCCGATGAAGTCCTTGAACTCGCCCGCCGAGATCTCGCCGAGACCTTTGAAACGCGTGATCTCGTGCCCCGCGCGCAGCTTCAGCATCGCCGCCTGCTTCTCGGCTTCGGAGTAGCAGTAGATCGTCTCCTTCTTGTTCCGCACGCGGAAGAGGGGCGTCTCGAGGATGTAGAGATGGCCGTTGCGAATCAGGTCCGGGAAGAACTGCAGGAAGAACGAAATCAGGAGCAGGCGGATGTGCATGCCGTCCACATCCGCATCGGTGGCGATGACGATCTTGTTGTAGCGCAGCCCGTCCATCCCCTCCTCCACGTTGAGCGCCGACTGCAGCAGGTGGAACTCCTCGTTCTCGTAGATCACTTTCTTCGAGAGCCCGTAGGTGTTCAGCGGCTTTCCTTTCAGCGCGAAGACCGCCTGCGTCTGCACGTCGCGTGTCGCGGTCAGCGAACCCGCGGCCGAGTCGCCCTCGACGATGAAGAGCGTGCTCTCTTCCGCGCGTTCGTTGCGGTCGCCGAGGTGCAGACGGCAATCGCGGAGCTTCTTGTTGTGCAGGGAGGCCTTCTTGGCGCGCTCGCGGGCGAGATTGCGGATGCCCGCGAGTTCCTTCCGCTCCCGTTCGCTCTCCTCGATCTTCCGTTTGATCGCCTCGGCCGTCTCCTTGTTCTTGTGCAGGTAGACGTCGAGCGACTGCTGCATGAACTTGCCGACAAACTCCTTCAACGTCGGCCCCGAGGGTCCGATGTGCGTCGAGCCGAGCTTGGTCTTCGTCTGCGATTCGAACACCGGCTCCATCACGCGCACCGCGACCGCCGCATCGATCGCCTGCCGCACGTCGGCCGCCTCGTAGTCCTTCTTGAAGAAGTTGCGCACGGTATCGACGAGCGCCTCGCGAAAGGCCGACAGGTGCGTGCCGCCCATCGTGGTGTGCTGGCCGTTCACGAACGACCAGTATTCCTCGCCGTAGTGGTTGCCGTGGGTGAAGGCCACCTCGATGTCGTCGCCCTCGAGGTGGATGATCGGATACAGCGGCTCGCCGCTGAGATTCTTCCGCAGCAGGTCGCGCAGGCCGTGCTCGGATTTGAACGCCTTGCCGTTGAACGTGAGCGTCAGCCCGCGATTCAGGAACGCGTAGTTCCACAGCATGTCCTCGACGAACTCGGGCCGGAACCGGAAGTCCGCGCCGAAGAGGGCCGCGTCGGGCGTGAACTCGACGAGCGTGCCGTTGCGCTCCTCGGTTTTCGCGATCTTGCCGTCCTTGCGGAGCCGGCCCTGCTCGAACTCGACCGACTTGGTCTGGCCGTCGCGGAAGGCCTGTGCGCGGTAGTTCAGGGCGAGCGCGTTGACCGCCTTCTGGCCGACGCCGTTCAGGCCGACGGACTTCTGGAAGGTCTCGCTGTCGTATTTCGCGCCCGTGTTGATGATCGAGACGCAGTCGATGAGCTTCCCCAGCGGGATGCCGCGGCCGTAGTCGCGCACCTTGAGCGTGCGGTCGGTGAGTTCCACCTCGATCTTCCTGCCGTGGCCCATCGTGAACTCGTCGATCGAGTTGTCGATCGTCTCCTTCAGCAGCACGTAGATGCCGTCCTCCGCGTGCGAACCGTTGCCGAGCCGGCCGATATACATGCCGGGGCGCAGCCGGATGTGCTCGAGCGAGGAGAGGGTCTTGATGCTGGCTTCGGTGTAGGCTTGGGCCATGGGGAAAAGGATGTGAGGGAGTGCCGGATCGCTTCTCTGACAAGCGCAAATCCGCCCGAGGGTGCCCACGCCGCTCCGTCTCGCGCTGCTTGAGCCGCAGACGCAAACCCGCTCTCGTCAGCGCCCACACCACCCACTCCATGAAGAAAATCCTGCTCTACGGCGGCATCACCCTCGTCGTTCTCCTCATCGGCGGTTTCATCACCGCCCAGATCTTCCTCGGTTCGATCATCAAGGCCGGGGTCAACCGGATCGCGCCCGGCATCACCCAGACGAAGGTCGAACTTGCCGGCGCCTCCGTCTCGCCCCTCTCGGGCAGCAGCACGCTCACGGGCCTCGTCGTCGGCAACCCGAAGGGCTGGAGCGAAAACAACCTCTGCGCCCTCGGCAAAATCCACGTCGACGTGGCACCGATGTCGCTCCTGGGCGACCACATCTTCATCGACCTGATCGAAATCGATGCCCCCGAGTTCAACTACGAGACCAAGCTCGTCGCCAGCAACGTGAGCGACCTGCTGAAGAACATCGAACAGGCGACCGGTCGCGCGAAGGACAAGCCCGCCGCGGCCGACTCCGGCAAGCCGGTGAAGATCGCGGTGAAGAAGTTCAAGCTCTCCAACGGCAAAGTCCGCGTCGGGGTCGGCGCGGCCGGCATGACGCTGCCCATGCCCCCGATCGAGCTCACCGATCTCGGCACCAAGGAAGGCGGTATCACGCCCGATCAGCTCGCCGTCGCCGTCATGCGCAGCGTCACCGCCAGCATCGTCAGCGCCACCACCAAAGCGGCCGGTGAAATCGGCAAGACCGGTGGCGCCGCCGCCGCCGAAGGCGCGAAGCAGGTCGGCGATGCCATCAAAGGGCTCTTCGGCGGGAAGAAGGAATAACGCCCACGGTTCCGGCTCCGAAGCCGGATTCGAAGCCGGAAATGAAAAAGGCGGACCGCGAGGTCCGCCTTGTTTTTTTGCTCTGGTCCGCACGCCTGCCGCGCGCGGCCTGGACTCATTCTTCCTTCCGGCCGGTGAGGAGCAGCAGGATGTGGAGCAAGCTGCCGAGCGAGGCCACAAACGCGGCCACGTAGGTCAGCGCCGCCGCATCCAGCGTTTCGTGCACGCCTTCCATCTCGTCGCGCTCGACGATGCCGAGGTTCACGAGCTGCGCTTTGGCGCGGCGGCTCGCGTCGAACTCGACGGGCAGCGTGACGAACTGGAAGAGGCAGATAATGCCGAGGGCGACCGCGCCGATCGTCAGCAGGGTGCCGCCGAAGGCCGAGCTGATGAGCACGATGCCGAGAATCAGCACGAAGTTGGCGATGCCTGCGGCGATCTGCGTCGCGGGGGCGAGCGTCTGCCGCACGGTCATCATCGAGTAGCCGACCTTGTGCTGGATGGCATGACCCGCCTCATGGGCGGCGACGCCCAGCGCGGCGAGGCTCGTGCCGTAGTAATTGGCGTTCGAGAGCGCCAGACGCTTGTTGATCGGATCGTAGTGGTCGGTCAGTTCCCCCTCCACTTCCACGATCTCGACGTCACGGATTCCGGCCGAGTCCATCACCGCCTGCGCGGCCTCTCGGCCGGTGATATGACCGCGCGACGGGATCTGCACGTTCTTGTTGTAGGCGCTCCGGATTCGGAACTGCGCATACAGGCCGAACAGCATCGGGATAACGATGAGGATGATCCAGATTAGCATGGGTGTGGTGTTGGAAGTTGGTGATTGAGCGATGTGCCGCAGCAAGCCGGCACGGTGCGGAATCTATTCAATTCCCCGGATTTGCCAGTGTATTTTCCCCATTTGGAAAACCTCGGAAGGCCTTCCATCGCGTGCGGCACGGCGGAATCTCCGTCGCCGCCGGCGCCGGCTCAAAGCGCGGCCGCCGCCCACGCCGGCAGTTCGATCCGACGCCCATGCAGGTGATCGCGCATCACCGCCTGCATCCACGGCCGGGTCGCTGTGCTGTCGAGCACCTCGATGAAGGTTTTCCCGTCCGCGCGCTCGATCCGGTATTTCTCGATGCTCACGCCGATGGCACTGACCTCGCCCTCGAGCGTGCAGACCACCTCGATCCGGCGTCGCTTCGAATCGATCGTCAGCTCGTCGACGCGGCCGTATTTCTTGATCACGTCGTTCACGTAGGCCCGCGCGGCCTTGCTCATCATGGAGTCCTTCGCGGCGGAAAACATCGTGCCGTAAGCTTAGGCCGCTGCACGGAGAATGCGAGTCGGGGTCAGCGCACGCACCGACCGGGCATCTGCCGCTCCGCGCCACGCGCGCAGCGAACGGTTGTCCAACGCTTGTCCGGACAGGAGCAGGACCGGAGTGCCACGGCCCGGCGACAACAACGCACCGGCTCTGAAGCGCCTGGCCGCGCCGCCGGCCCGAAACGCGCCGCGTCAGCCGAGCGCGAGCGGCCCCGCGGTGCAGAAGTCCGCCTTGCCGAACGTCTCGAGCTTGTGCCCCACCCCATGCGCGAGCGCGAGGTGCAGCCGGTTGTGCGGCACGCCGCCGAGCTTCAGCGAGCGTCCCATCTGGAAACCCATGCCGCCGCCGATGAGGACAAACGGGATGTCGTTCAACGTGTGGCTGTTTCCCTTCCCAAGCTCGTTCGTCCACACGACCATCGTGTGGTCCAGAAGCGTGCCGTCGGCGCCGGGTTCGGGCGTGGTGGCGAGCCGGTCGAGCAGGTAACGCAGCTCGCCGGCAAACCACGTGTTGATTTTGGTCAGCTTCTCCTGCGCGGCCGTGTCGGAGTCCGGCTCGTGGGAGAGCCCGTGGTGGCCGTCGGTGATGCCCAGCCAGTTCATCCGCGCCTGGCCCACGGACTTCGTGTATTGGAGCGTCGCGACGCGGGCCATGTCGTTCACGAAGGAATTCACCATCAGGTCGACCTGCATGCGGCTGAGCCGCGGCACATTGTCGTTCTGATCCGCCACGCCTTTTTCGAAATCCGGCGGTCCGACACGCAGCTTCTGCCGGGCAGCATCGTCGAGGTCGCGCTCGAGTTGGCGCACCAGCGTTTCGTGTTCCTCGAGCACGCGGCGATCCTCCGCGCTCACCAGCTTGCGCACGTGCCCCAGCTCCGCCTGCAGTTGATCGACGACGCTGCGGAGGCTCTCGCGGTCCTTCAGCTGACCGTAGAGTTTCTCATACATCTGGTAGGGATCGGAGATCGGTGCGACCGGCTTGCCGGCGCCGGCGTAGGACATCCGCGTCCACGGATCCGCCCGGTCCTGCACGCCGACCCCGAACTCGAGCGAGCCGAAACGCGTGCGGGTGGACTCCTGACTCTGGAGGAAATTCCGGATCTCCTGGTCGATCGAGATGCCGCCCGCCCAGCCGGCCGGGATGGATTTGCCGCCACCCTGGATGTTGCCCGGCAGCAGTTCGATGCCGGTGAGCAGACAGCTCATGCCGCGCATATGGCCGTCGCCGTCGCCGCGCACGCGGTTGTGCACACCGTGCAGCAGCAGCATGCGGTCGCGGTAGGGCGCGAGCGGCTCGAGGATCGGCTTGAGCGTAAAGTCCGTCCCCACTTCGTCGGGCCAAAACGCGCTCGGGATCGTGCCGTTGGGCGTGAAGAGCACCACGAGCCGCTGCCTCGGCCGCGCCGGCGCACCGAGGGCGAGGCTGGGTAGGCCGACGATGAAGGGGAGCACGGCGGCCGAGAGGCCGGTCCGGCGCAGAAATTCACGACGATGCATCCGATTCATGGGCGGTGGGCGTTCGGGGAGTGGGTGGCGAGGGCGGGGTCGAGACCGCGCCGCGCGCTGAGCGTGGCAATCTCGACGAGAAGGGTCTGCAGATTGTAGCCGGAAGCAACGAACGATTCGCGCAGCCGCGGCAGCGCGTCCGGGCCAAATGCCATCACGGGCTGCTTCACCACGTGGTGAAACAGCTGTTCGACGAAGCGCTGGCTGGCCTGCTCGTTGCCGATCGCAAACTCCGCGACGTCACGCGGCGTGCCGAGCTGCACGCGGGCGCCTTCGTCGGTGAGGTATTCGCTCAACGCATCGATCGGCCGCCCTTTTTCCTGGGTGCGGAAGCGCCCGACCGCATCGAACCACTCGAGGCTGAAGCCGAGCGGGTTGATCACCGCGTGGCATCCCTGGCAGTTCTCCGCACGCGTGAGCTTCACGACCTTCTCGCGCATGGTCATCTCGGGAGTGAACTCCGTGTCGTCGAACGCCACCGCGATCGGCGGCGACTTCAACGCCCGCCCCGCGATGCTGCGCGTGAGGAAGACGCCGCGATGGATCGGCGAGGTGGAGTTTTTGTAGGAAAACGCCGCCAACACATACGGGTGCGTCAGCACGCCCGCGCGCCGGCCGTCGGGCAGCGCCAGCGCCACGAACTCGTCGCCCGCCGGCGCCGGCAGGCCGTAGAACGCCGCGATGCGGCGGTTGGCGAAGATCGTCTCGCTGCGCAGCAACTGCCGGAAATCCGCCCGCGCATCGCCCCACGCCGCGTGGTCCAGCATCAGGTCGAGCGAGGTCCGCAGATCCTCCACGAGTTCGTCGTCGAAGCCCGGAAACTCCTTCGGGTCCTTGGCAAAATCCTCCACGAAACGCAGCTGCAGCCAGTGATGGAAAAACTCCCGCAGCTTCGCGCGCGCCCGGTCGTCCCGCAGCATCCGGACCGCCTCGGCCCGCACGCCCGCCGCCGTGGCAAAGGCCGGCGTCCCCGCCGCCCGCTCGAGCGCCGCATCCGGCAGCGAATCCCACAGTCCCAACCCCAGCCGCGCCGCGATCGTGCTCGCCGGCGGCCGGTTGGACGCGGCGTCGGCCGGCAGCTCGGTGTAGAGGAATGGCGGTGATTTCAGCACCAGCAGCACCACCCGTCGCGCCGCCCCCTCCACGTCCCCGTCGGCCGTGAGCCACGCGCCGATGTAGCGCGCTTTCTCTTCCGGCGTGAGCGGCCGCCGGAACGCTGCCGCGGCAAACGCCTCCAGAAAAACCCCGATCTTCCGCCGCCGCTCCGGGTCGCGCGCCTGGGTGCGCGCGAGCCGGTCGAGATGCCTCGTGACGAAGTTCGCCACCTCGAACGCCGCGCTCGTCGTGGCTTCGTCCCACGCTTTCGACACCGGCCCGCTCCGCTCGTAGCCGAGACTGCTGTCGTCGGGCGGGAAACGCGTCGCGATCACGAACGTCGGCCGCACCTTGAGCGGCGCGAGGTTGCGCGCGGGTATCGGACGCTCGACGCCATGCGGCGGCTTCCACCGCAAGGCGATCGCCGGCGGCGGCGCGCCGACCTTTCCCGGCAGCGCCCAGTAGTCGATCGCGATGGGATACCAGCGGCCGCCGAGCAGCCGCACCGTCACCCGGTGGTCCGGGTCGTCGGGGCGCGATACGTTGATGTCCAGGCTCGCCTCCGCCGGCGTGAGCTCGCGGTTGATCCAGAACCGGAAACTGTTCGGCGTGCGGACGATGAACTCGTAGTCGCCGGTCTCCTCCGCCCGCACCGCGCCGCGCCACTGCATCGAGAAGTGATCGAGGTTGGCGACGCGCTCGCGGTCCGCGCTGCCCGGGGCGAACGCAAACTCCACCTTGGGATCGAGCCCCGTGTGGATGATGTGGGAATTCTCGAAACGGCCCCGCTGCGCCGCACCGAAATAGACCGCGTTCAGCCCGCGCTGCTCCCCGGCGCCCACCGGGCTTTCGCCGCTGCCGACAAAGCGCCCCACCAGATCGGCCACCGTCGACGCATACTGGCGATTCGTCAGCCGCGCGAGTTCGATGCGCGCCGGCCGGTTCCGCTGCTGGGCCTCGCGGGAATAAAACGCTTCGAACACATATCGCGAAACCGCCGTGGCCTCCGCCTCGCTCAGCGTCTCCGGATCGTCCTCCGGCATGGTCTTCGCGATATAGCGCGTGAGCTTCGGCAGCGCCCAATCCCCATAGAGTTCGTCGCGATACTTGCCTTCGACACCCTCGCCTTTCCCACCATGGCAATCCGCGCATTTCTGCCGGTAGATCGCCGCCCCATCGATTGCCGCGGCGACCGGCAGCGGCGCCAGCAGGAGCGCAAGTAACCGGGGAGTGACAAGGGACCGCGGCATGGGGAACAGGGCGTGAACAAAGTCGGCCCCGTGCCTTTGTCGAGCGTCGGAAGGGATTACGGATGCCGCCTCCGCCCGGCACGCCCCGCGCCGGTCCGACCCGGTCAAGGCCTCACGCCCGCAGATCGTTTCGGCGTCCGCACCGTCCGGATCCGCGGCAGCGGCCGCCGCACAAAGCTTTCCGCATCGTCGAGCACGAGCCGCAGGAACGCCGCCGCGCCCGGCGTCGTGCGGTGCCCGATGCGGCGCGCGCAGTGAATCTCCTCATGGCCGGCGGCCGGCAGCATCCGCACCACCGCGCCGGCTGCCGGACCAAGCTTCTGCAGTTCGCGCAGCCGCAGCGGGCTGACGGTGGTGACGATCGTGCCCAGCTTGAGGGCGTCGGCATTGGCAAACTGGATCGCGTTCTGCGCCTCGAGCGCGATTTTCAGCCGGCCGTTCACGCCCGCCTGCGTGAAGAATGCATCGAGGATGTGCCGCGCGCTGGTGTCCGTCGCGGGCAGGATGAGCGTGTGTTTCACCAGTTCGCGCGCGTCCAAGCGACGCAACCGGGCGAGCGGATGATCGCGCGCCACCACCGCCACGACCGGGTAGCGCCCGATCGGGCTGAGATGCAGCCGCGGCGAGACCGGTTCGTCCCCGAGGTGGCCGAAGAACGCCAGCTCCACCTCGCCCTCCTCCAACCGCCGCACGCACTCCCGCGAAGGCCCCTCGTGGAAACGCAGCCGCACGTGCGGATGCTCCTCCTGGAAGCGCACCAGCGCGTGCCGCAGCTCGTTGTTCAACAGGCTGGCCGTGGTCGCGATCGTGAGCGTCCGGGGGGTCTGGCGGCGGCGGTCCGCGAACAGATCCTTGATCGAGTCGAAGGCCTCGACCACCGGCGCCGCGAGATCGAAGAGCAGCTGCCCTTCGGCGGTCAGCTCGACGCGCCGGCCCTCGATCCGGATCAGCTCGGCCGCGAATTCCGCTTCGAGCGAGCGCACCTGATGCCAGAGCGCCGGCCGGCTCACCCCGAGCGAATCCGCCGCCGCGGCGAAGCTGCCGGTGTGCGCCGCCACGCAGAACGCCCGCAGCTGCCGGAAACGCAGCTCCTTGAAATAGCGCCGGGGCGTGGGGACGGCGGTCATCGCGGTTATGCGCCGCTTAACGAGCGGTTAGTTTCTTTTTACTCAAGGAAACTTTGCGCGCGCCGGCTTCCCCGCGGAATCTCGCGGCCGTGCGACGCCGTCGCGGCCCCCAAACCCCGGGTGCGCCCCCGGCGCCAGCCTTCCCACGCCATGCATGCTCCCATCCTTCGCGCGGCCGGTTGGTCGCGGCGGCTCCTCGCCCTCGCCTGCCTCGTGTCCGCCCTCTCCGGCGCGCTGCTCCACGCGCAGGGAATCCTCACCGGCACCGTCACCAACTCCGCCACCGGCGCCACGCTCGAGGGCGCGCGTGTCGTCGTGAAGGAGCGCAACCTCGAGACGTTTTCCGATCCGCTCGGCATCTTCCGCTTCGAGAATCTCGCGCCCGGCCCCGTCACCGTCGAGGTCGCCTACACCGGCCTCTCGGCCGCCTCGGCCGGCGTGACGATCGGCGCCCAGGGCGTGACGCGCAGGGACATCGGCCTGACCTCGGCCATCTACCGCCTCGACAAGTTCGTCGTCGCCTCCGAGCGCGAGGGTAACGCCAAGGCCATCACCCTCCAGCGCCTCAGCGAAGGCGTGAAGAGCATCGTGTCCGCCGATGCCTTCGGCGGCCTCGCCGGCAACCCCGCCGATCTCGCCATGCGCCTGCCCGGCGTCGAGGGCGAGTCGGTCGGCGGCGACATGCGCTACCTGCGCATCCGCGGCCTGCATCAGAATCTCAGCACCATCACCCAGGACGGCAATCGCCTCGCCGATGCCGGTTCGGCCGGCGCCACGCGCGAGTTTCAATTCCAGACCGTCGGCTCCGACTCCATCGAACGCATCGAGGTCACCAAGTCACCCACCCCCGACATGGACGGCGACTCGATCGGCGGCGCGGTGAATCTCGTTTCCAAGAGTGCCTTCGACAGCTCCCCGGAACGCCGGCTCCGCGGCTCCGTCGGCGCCATCTGGCGCCCGACCGACGAGCGCGATCCTTCGCGCCCCAACGCCTCCCTCTCCTACTCCGAAGTCTTCTGGGGCCGGCTCGGCGTGAACGTGAACCTCGCCTACCGCCCCCACGGCTCGATCATCGACATGTCGACGCAGGGCCACCAGCAGCTCCCCGCCGGCACCGAAGGCCCCGCCTACCAATATCTCCTCACCGCCCTCGATTTCCGGAACGTCCGCACCCGCTCCGGCGCGGGCATCCGCCTCGACTACAAGTGGGACGACCAGGTGCGCTTCTTCGCAAACGTCCAACTCAACAAACACATCGAGCACAGCGACCACTCGCAGGCCACCTGGCAGACCAACCAGGCCATCGCCACCCTCGATGCCGCCGGCCAGCCGACCGGCCCCAACGGCATCCTGCCCGGCTTCACCGATTACGAAACCCGCGTCCGCCAGGTGGCCGCCAGCACCGTCGCGCTCACCTCGCAGGCCTTCTACAAACTCGGGAAAACGCTCTCGACCAACGTCGGCGCCGTGCACCGCTACTCCACCTGGAACCTCGACTACGATCTCTACTCCTCGAAATCCAAGGCCTACTACCCGGGCAACAACTCGTTCACCTACACGCTCCGCAACATCGGTTTCACCCTGCGCAGGGACGACCCCCTTTTCCCGACCCTCACCCAGACCGCCGGCGCCGACTGGACCCAGCTCTCCAGCTACACCGACAACGCCTACAACAGCGCGCGCATGGTCGGCTGGGACGGCTACCTCGGCGCCGCCGTGAACGTGAAGAAAACCTTCACCGCGCCGCGCCCGTTCTTCCTGAAAACCGGCCTGCGCTTCCGCCAGCAGACGCGCGACCTCGACAACACGCCCTACAACACCGTCTACATCGGACCCGACGGCGTGATGGGCCCCAACGCGGCCAACGGCGGCCGCAACGACGACAACCTCGCGCAGTTCGGCCTCATGAACCGCGCGTTTCCCGACACCGAACTGCGCCGCTACGGCAGCCTGCCGTTCCCGGCCTTTCAGGCGGTCGGCCGGATCGACGACCTGGATGCCGACCTTGCCGCCAACCCCTCGCACTGGCGCCGCTCCCTCGCGACCGACCTGCAGGCCGCCTACACCAACAACCAGCAGTTCATCGAACAGATCCGCGCCGGCTATGTGATGGGCCAGACGCAGTTCGGCCGCCTCGGCGTCCTCGGCGGCGTGCGTATCGAACAAACGGAGACGGACGGCGAAGGCGCCCTCCAGGTCGTCACGCCCGAGGAGCGCGCCCGGCGCGCCGCGTGGGGCACCGCGCCGCTCACCGACGCCGAGATCGAGCGCCGCGCCCGCGAGGAATTCGGCCGGCGCACGCGGCGCACCGGCGAGTATCGCAGCGTGTTTCCCGGCCTGCACCTGAAGTATCAGTTCACGCGCAACCTGCTCGCGCGCTTCAGCTACGCGGAAAACATCGGCCGCCCCGGCGTCGGCCAGCTCATCCCGCGCACCACGGTCAACTACGACAACCAGACCCTCTCGACCTCCAACCCCTCGCTCGAGCCGCAGTGGTCCAAGAACTTCGACCTCTCCGCGGAACTCTACTTCGAGCCGGCCGGCATGTTCAGCGTCGGCGTCTTCCAGAAGGAGATCAGCAAATTCATCTACACCGCCGGCGGCACGGTGATCGGCTCCGGCGCGGACAACGGCTTCAACGGCGACTACGTCGGCTTCTCCATGACGACCCAATACAACGGCGGCTTCGCCAAGGTGCGCGGCCTCGAGGTCGGCTACAGCCAGCAGTTCACCTTCCTGCCGTCACCCTGGAACGGACTCGGCGCCTTCGCCAATCTCACGCGCATGGAAGCCGAGGGCAATTACGGCGCGGGCACCGCGATCGCCCTCGCCCCCAATCCCCGCATCGCCGGCTTCAATCCGTTCGTGGCCAACGTCGGCGTCTCCTACATCCGCGGCCGCCTCAATCTCCGCGCCTCCTACAACTACCGCGACAAATACCTCGGCACCTTCAACGCCAACGAGTCCCGCGCCGTCTACTTCGCCGCGCGCCCGACCGTCGACGTGAAGACGCTGTTCAACGTCAATCGCCGGCTCAGCGTGTATCTCGATGTGGTCAACGTCTTCATGCAGCCGGACCGCGAAACGCAGTTCGGCTACGGGCGTCCGCAGACCACGCACCTCATGCGCCCGCAGTTCTTCTTCGGCGCCAACCTCCGCAACTGAAGCCGGGGGCGCGGCCGGTCAACCGGTCCGCGCCCGCTCCGTCTTTCCTCAGACCACCGTGCCCGGCGGCAGCACCGCGTTCTTCGGCACCACCAGCACGCCGTCGCGGATGATCACGAGTCCGTTGGCATAGGTGCCGTCGGCCTTCCCGGCCGCCTCGAGCACACAGCCGTCGCCGATGCGCGTGTTCTTGTCGATGATCGCGCCCTTGATCCGGCAGTTCTTCCCGATGCCGAGATGCGGCCGGCCCCGCGCGTCGTTGGCCTCGAGCTGCTCCTCCGTCTCGTAATAGTCCGAGCCCATCACGATCGTATCCTCCAGTTGGCTGCCTTCGCCGATGTAGGAGCGGATGCCGAGCACGCAGTGGTGCAGCGAGGAGTCCGTGATGATCGAACCGTCGCCGATCACCACGTGGTCGATCGCGCACTTGTTGAGCTTGGAGGCCGGCAGATAGCGGTCCTGCGTGTAGATCGGCGCCTGCGGCTCGAAGAAGTTGAAGGGCGGCAACGGCTGCGCCAGCGCAAGATTTGCGTCAAAGAATGCCTTCACCGTGCCGATGTCCTCCCAGTAGCCCTCGAAAATGTGCGCGAAGAGCTTCTTTTTGCCCAGCAGGCCGGGAATGATCTCCTTGCCGAAATCCGTCATCGTGTTGTCCAGCGCCTCGGCGAGCACGCTGCGGTTGAAAACGTAGATACCCATCGAGGCCAGGCAGTGCTTCTCGGTCGATTTCGTATGCAGCAGCCCCTGCAGCTTCGGGTTCAGCGCCACGCTGTTGATCACCGCCGGATCCTTCGGCTTCTCCACAAAGCGGGCGATCGACAGGTCGTCGTTCACCTGCGCGAGGCCGAGGCCTTCGACCTTCGAGACCGGGAACGGGATCGTCGCAATCGTCACGTCCGCGCGCCGCTCGATGTGCTCGTCGATGATCTTCCGGAAATCCATCCGGTAGAGCTGGTCGCCCGAGAGGATCAACACGAGGTCGTGCGGGAAGGACCGGAAGTGCAGCAGATTCCGCCGCACCGCGTCCGCCGTGCCCTGATACCAGTCCGAGCCGCGCTCGGTCTGCTCCGCCGCGAGGATGTCGACAAAGCCGCCGCCAAACGGATCGAAGTGATACGTGTTCTGGATGTGCCGATGCAGCGAGGCGGTCTGGAACTGCGTGAGCAGAAACATCCGGTTGATGTCGCTGTTGATGCAGTTGCTGATCGGGATGTCGACGAGCCGGTATTTGCCCGCCAGCGGCACCGCCGGCTTGCAGCGCTCCAGCGTCAGCGGGTGCAGCCGCGTCCCGCGTCCGCCACCCATGATCACCGCGAGCACACGTTTCTGAGTCGTCATAAATTTGTCCGGGAAAGGGTTTCCTAAATCCTTGCCCGACGTTTGCGCGCTCCGCACATTTCGCCAGCAAAATTCCTCCCCCCGCGACGCATGTCCCAGCTTCTCGTCACCGGCGCCGCCGGCTTCATCGGCAGCCACACGACCGATCAACTTCTCGCCGCCGGCCATCGCGTGATCGGGGTCGACAATCTCCGCACCGGGAAGCGCGCCAACCTCGATGCCGCCCTGCGCTCCCCGCACTTCGCTTTCCGCGAGGCGGACGTCGCCGCGCCCGGCCTCCTCGACGGGCTCGTCGCCGAAGCGCGCCCCGACGCCATCATCCACCTCGCCGCCCTCGTGAGCGTGCAGGAGAGCATGACGAATCCGGATCTCAACTACACGCTCAACCTCCACGCGACCCACCTCGTCGCCGAGGCCGCGCGCCGGCACCACGTCGGCCGCATCGTCTTCGCCTCCTCCGCCGCGATCTTCGGCGACACCACCGACCTGCCGATCCGCGAGGAGACGCCCAAGCGCCCCATCAGCCCCTACGGCGCCGCCAAGCTCGCCAGCGAGGCCGTCCTGCTCGGCCACGGCAGCGCCTTCGGCTTCACCGTCCGCTGCCAGCGTTACTTCAACGTCTTCGGCCCGCGCCAGGATCCCGCCTCGCCCTATTCGGGCGTCATCTCGATCTTCGACCGCCGCTACCGCGAGGGAAAGCCCATCACCATCTACGGCGACGGCCAACAGACGCGCGACTTCATCTCGGTCCACGACGTCGCGCGCGCCAACGTCATCGCCGCCACGCAGCCGGGCGTCGCCTCCGGAGCGGCCAACATCTGCACCGGCCGCGCGACCTCGCTCCTCGATATCGTCGGCATCTTCCGCTCCCACTACCCGGCCGCCGGCGCGCCGCAGCACGCCGCCCCGCGCACCGGCGACATCATCCACTCCCGCGGCGAACCCACGGTGGCGGCCAACGAGCTCGGCTTCCGGGCCGCCGTCAGCGTGGCCGAGGGCCTCGCCGAGCTGATCCGCGTGGGATGATTTTGCCGCCACTCCACGTCGCCTGTGGCCGATGGTTCCAGCGCACGTGGCTGGCGCTGCTGCTGTTCGCGCCGCTTGCGGCGTGGGGCGCTCCCGGGCGCGCTTTCTACGTCAATTACTCCGCGGACGTCCCGACCGCCCCGCTGCTCGCCCACCCGCTTTCGATCGTCCACCCGTCCGCCCGGCTCGATCTCGCGGCCGCGCACGCCGCCGGCCGCCAGGTGCTCGCCTACGTCAGCGTCGGTGAAGTCGCGGGCGACGCGCCCTATCGCGCGGAGGCGCTGCGGCTCGGCCTGCCCTTCGCCGGCCGCAACGCGACGTGGAACTCCGACATCATCGACCTTTCCGACGCGCGCTGGGCCGCGTTCCTTGTCGACACGCTCGCCGCCGAGGCCGCGCGGCGCGGCTTCGATGGTTTCTTTTTGGATACGCTCGATTCCGTCGACCTGATCGAGACCGCCGCCTCGCCCCGCCGCGCCGCCGCGCGCGCCGGCCTCGTCGCCACGATCAAGCGGCTCCGCGCCGCCTTTCCGCAAAAACGCATCGTGATCAACCGCGGCTTCTTCGCCTTCGAGGAACTGCGCTCGGTCGTCGACGGCGTGCTCGTCGAATCGCTTTTCGAATCGCATGACTTCACCACGAAGTCCGCCCGCGCGGTCCCCGCGGCCGAGACCGAACAGCTGCTCGCCGCCCTCCGTCCGGTCACCGCCGCCGGCCGCGAGGTCTACGTGCTCGACTACGCCCCGCCCGACGATGCCGGCCGCGCGCTCACCGCCGCCCGGAAGATCCAGGCCCTCGGCTTCCACGCGTTCATCTCCACGCCCGAACTCTCCGGCGCGATGCTCGCGCCGCTGCGGCCCGTTGCCCGGCGGATCTGCTCCCTCTTCGGCAACCTGTCCCCCATCCCCGAGGAGGACATCCACTGGCCCGTCGACTCGTTCACCGCCCAGCGCCTGCAGACGCCGCTGGAATGGCTCGGCTACGAGGTCGACTACTTCCGGATTTTGAAACCGCAGGACCTGCCCGCGCTTTCGGCCGAGTATCGCGCCATCGTCGTGCCGCGCTTCTGGCGCGTGCCGACGGAGTTCGAGGGCGAGGTCATCGATTGGCTGCTCGCCCAACGCCAGGCCGGCAAAAAGATCCTGCTCTTCGGCGGCATGCCGTTCCGCGACATCCGCCAGCGCGCGCGTTTCATGAAGGCCCTCGGCCTCGGCGGCACCGGCGCGATTGTCCCGCCGCCGCTCAAACTCGATCAGGTCGCGCGCGTCGACGCCCTCCTCGGCTACGAGGAATCCGTCCCGCCGTTGCCGGTGAACCACCACGACCTGCGCGCCCCGGCCGATGCCACGCGCATCCTGTCCGTCCGCGGCCGCCCCGACGAAGGCCCGCCCGTGATCTTCGATGCCATCTTCACCTGCAGCTGGGGCGGCGTCGCCTTCGATCCGTATCTGCTCTTCCGCCGCGCCGACTTCCGCGAGTTCTGGCATGTCGATCCCTTCGCGTTTCTCGAGCGCGCCCTCGGGCCGCTCGACGCCCCGGTGCCCGACACCACCACGCGCGACGGCCTCCGGCTCTTCATGAGCCACATCGACGGCGACGGCTTTTCCAACTTCACCCGCGTCGAGCTGGGCAAACGCTCCGCCGAAATCGTCCGCGACCGGATCCTGAAAAAATACCCGTTGCCCGCCACCGTCTCGATCATCGAAGCCGAACTGCGTGGGCTGATCCGCACCCAGCGGCTCGAGGACCGCAAGGTGCTCGAAGCCATCGCCCGCGAGATCTTCGCGCTCCCGCACGTCGAGGCGGCGTCGCATTCGTTCTCGCACCCGTTCTACTGGATCGAGGGCGACCGCGAGGCCGTCTACTACGACGAACAGAACCTCGATCTGAAGGAGCCCTACCCCAAGCTCGATCTCCGCCGCGAGATCACCAGCTCCGTCCGCTACATCAACGAACACCTCGCGGCTCCCGGCCGCCCCGTGCAGGTCTTCCTCTGGAGCGGCAATTGCCGCCCGCCCCCCGAGGCGCTCGCTCTCGTCGCGGAGCTCGGAATCGTGAACGTCAACGGCGGCGATACCATCATCAGCCGCCTCAACCCCACCCTCACCGCCGTCGCGCCGCGCACCATGCCGTGGGGCGACCGGCTGCAGATCTTTGCCCCGAACCAGAACGAAAACGTCTACACCAACAACTGGCGCGGCCCGCACTTCGGCACTTTCATCCATACCCTCGACACCTTCGCGCTCACCGAGTCGCCCCGCCGCCTCAAGCCGGTCAACGTCTACTACCACTTCTACAGCGCCGATTATCCCGCGGCCTTCCACGCCCTCGAGACCATCTTCGACGCCGTCGCCAAGCAGCCGCTCCACGCCATCCCGCTCTCGCTCTACGCCCGCATCGCCCGCGACTCCCGCGACACCGCCATCTACACCGACGGCACCGACGGCTGGGTCCTTGTAAACGGCGGCGATCTGCGGACCTTCCGCCTGCCGGAGTCCGCCGCCAGCCAACTCGACCTCGCGCGCTCCTCCGGTCTCACCGGCTGGAACACCCACCAGCAAAACACCTACCTCCACGCCAACGGCGCCCGCTGCGTCACCGTCACGCGCTCCGCGACGCCCTCGCCCCATCCGCGTCTGGAAACCTCCTCCGCCGAAATCGTGTTTCACGCCTTCGGCCCGCGGCGGTTCGAGTTCAGCGTCAGCGATCTGCGCCCCGTGCAGGTCGCATTCGCCGGCTTCGCTCCGGGCAGCCGCGTGCAGGTGACCTCCGGCGGAAAAACCGAAACCCTCGCCGCCGATCCCGCCGGCCGGCTCCCGCTCGCACTGCCCGCCACCGCGCGCGTCGCGCTGGACCTCGCCCCGCCATGAGCGCGCTGCCCCGCATGAAGCCGATCGTGCCGTGGTGGCAGCTCGCCACCCTGCTGGTCGCCTGCGCCGTCGGCGTCTACTGGCTGCTGCCCGACGATCCCGCACACCTCGAGAACCTCGTGAGCGACGGTAAACCGCGCGAAGCCCGCCGCGTCCTCGCCCGCATCTCCGCCGCCGAGCGCGCCCGCGATCCGCTGCGCTTCCAACTGCTCGAGATCCGGCTCGCGCGTCTGGAACTGCCGCCCCCCGGAGACGATCCGCGCCCCCGCGCCGAAGCCCTCGAGAAACTCGCGCTACGCGCCGCCGCCGGCTGGCGCGATTCCAAGTTCGATCCGGAGTTGCATCGGGAACTGCTCGCCACGCTCCCGCAGCTCACGCGCATCGACGGCACCTGGCGCACGCTCGCGCCCATCCTGCGCCACGCACCCGACGCCCAGCGCGCTCCGATCGTCGCCCGCCTCACGCAGGGCGCTCTCGCGCAATCCGATCCCGCGCTCGCCGCGGAGATTTTCGCCCTCGGCGCGGACCCGGCGACGCGCTCCGAAACCGAAGCCCTCGAATTGGCGCGCCTCTGGCAGATGGCCGGCCGCCCCGCCGACGCCCTCTCGGCGCTCGGCGAACTCAAGTCCGACCCCATCCTCCGCCAGCGCCTCGCCCTCCTCCGCGCGCTCAACCGCAACCGCGAGGCGCTCGAACTGCTGCGCGCCCGCCCGGATTTGTCGGGCGACGCCGCCACCGCCCAGCACGAGATCGTCGCGGTCGCCCTCGCCGCCGGCGCGCCGGCGGAAGCGGTGCCGGCCTTGCAGTCCCGCATCGCCGCCCAGCCCGACGATCTCGCCGCGCTGCGCGCTCTCCGGTCCGTGCTCGTGAGTGCAGGCCAGCCCGCGGAGGCGATCGACAGCGCCCGCCGGGCCGTCGAACTCGGCGGCCGCAGCACCGCCGACCTGCTCGACCTCGCCCGCGTGCTCGAATGGTCGGGCCGCCCCCGCGATGCCTTCGACGTCTGGATCGAACTCGCCGATGCCGCCTACCCGGGTGCGATCGATCGGCTCATGGCGCTCAACCCGGGCCTGTTCCGCGACGGCGACCTCGCCGCGGTCCTGCAGCGCCAACTCGCCCGCCAGCCCCGCGACGACCTCCGCCTCGCCCTCGCCCGGCTGCAGATCGAGCTCGGGCTCTACGCCGCCGCACGCGCCTCGCTCGAAGATCACCTCTCCCGCCACCCGGATCCCGCCATCATGCTCGAGCTGGCGCGCCTCCTCCGCGAAAACTTCGAGTTTGCGGCCGCGGAGAAATGGCTGCGCCGGGCGTTGGAAAGCCGGCCGGGCGACATCCCGCTGCGCCGCGACATCGCCGATCTGCTCGTGTTTCAACGCCGGCACGCCGAGGCGCTCGCGCTCTTCGGCGATCTCGTGCAGCAGTCCGATGCCGAGGAGATCCTCGGCCCGTTCACGCGCCTCGCGGAGTCGCTCGGCCGCTTCGACGACTTCGCCCGCGGCCTGCAGCGCCGCGTCGCCTCCTCGTCCGCGCCCACCGAGCGCGACTTCATTCTCCTCGCGTATGGGTTCGAGCTCGCCGCGGAACCGGCCGAGCGGCGCACGGCGATCGAGGAAGGGCTGCGGCGCCACCCCGGCAGCAACGACCTCCGCCTCCAGCTCGCCTACATCCTCTCCGCCGAACAGAACCACCGCGGCGCCCTGCAGGTGCTCGAGCGCCACACGCGGCTGCGCCAGGAGGTCGCCCCGCTCTCGCTCTACCTCGACCTCCTGCGCCTGACCAACGACGTGGCCGGCGAACGCCGTTTCCTCACCACGCCGCTTCCGCCGGAACTCGCCGACGAGGAACCGATCGTCGAGCGCATCGCCCGGGCCCACGAGGGCGCGCGCAATTTCGCCGAGGCCGAGCGCCTCTGGCGCGAGCTGCTCCGCCGCAGTCCGGAAAGCGCCACCCGCATCGCCGAACTCGCGCGCGTCCTCATGCTCCAGCGCCGCACCGCGGAGGCCCGGCAGCTGCTCGCCCCGCTGCTCGTCGATCCGACGCCGCCCGTGCTGCGGCTCGCCGCCGAAATCTCCGCGGCCTCCGGCGATCACCGCGCCAGCGAACAGTATCAGTCCGCCTATCTCGCCGCGGTCGGGGATGCCCCCGCCACCGACTGGGGCGCGCTCGGCGACATCCGACTCTCCCGCGGAGATCGATCGGGCGCCCGCCGCGCCTACGCCGAGGCGCTGCGCCGCATGCACGCCGAACTGGCAGCCAAAGGCACGCTGCAATGAACCGGCTGCGCCCCGCTTCCTCCCGCCGCCACCTCGCGGTCTGCGCCGCCGCTCTCCTCGGCTTCCTCGCCGGCGCGCGCGCACCCGTTCACGGTCAGCCGGCCGACGCCCCCCTCCTGCCCGATCGCGAAGTCCTCAACCGCGCCGATCGCATGTCGATCGAGGAACGCCGCTTCCTCGTCTACCTCTACGCCCGGCTCAACCGCCCCAAGGCCGCCGAACAGCTCGCCGAGACCGTCCTCGCCGCCAACCCCGGCGATCGCCAGACGCTGCTCGTCCTCGCGTCCATGTATCTGGAACAGAAGGACGCCGCCGCCACGCTCCGCACCGCCCAGCGCTTTCTGGCCGCGTATCCCGGCGACCACCAGGGACTGTATTTTCTCGCGACGGGGCACTACCTGGCGCGCGACTTCGCGGAAGCGAACCGGCTCTTCCGCGAACTCCAGGCGCTGCCGTATCCCTCGGGCCGCTTCCCCTACGAAAGCGATCTCGCCGCCGCCGCGTCCGCCGCGGGAGATTGGCGCGCTGCGATGCTCGCCTACCAGCGACTGCTGCGCGCCCACGAGATCAGCGAGGAACTGCGCGCCGACGTGCGCCGCGCGCTCGATGGCCTCTACCGCGAACACCTGCCGCGCCTCGACCTCTCCGCCGCCCAGGTCCGGCTCGATCGGGCCGACGTCCAGCGCAACACCGCCGCCCACGGCCGCCACCTCACCGACCGGCAGTGGCTCGAGCTGCGCTATGCCCGCGACCAAGTCTCGCTCGACGAGGCTCCCGGCCTGCTCGCCGCGGATCGCGTGCGCGAGGAATTCGCCGCCCACCACTCGATGCTACACAACGGCCGCTGGCGCACCGAGGGTTGGCTCGGACATTCCGGCGCCGGCACCTTCGGCGGCGCCCGGGCCAACTACACCGTCGCCCGCCAACGCGAGATCGCCCTCGAGGCCACGGCCAATACCCGCGCCACCGACAGCCTTACTCTGGAGGCCCTCGACGGCCGCCAGCATCAGCTTTCCGTCGTCCTGTCGTGGCTCATCGAAGCCGACCTGACCCTCATCGTCCGGTTGCAACGCCGGGAACTCCGTCTCGACGGCGCCGCACTGGGCCGCGCGACCGGCGCCGAAATGAATCTCGACCTCACGCTGCGCCGCCAGCACCCGCGGGTAGTGGTCGGCTACCGCGGCAGCGTGGCGCAATTCGATCCCAATGCCGCGTTTTCTCCCTCGGCCACCCGCCCGATCGCCGATCCGCTCGGCGGACTCGTCGCCCAGGAGTCCGTCGTCGCCAATCTCGTGAGCCGCCGTATCAACCGGCACGGCACCGGGTTGCTGATCACCGACAACCTTGCCCGCGCCTGGGTTTACCGCCTGACTGGCGGCGTGGATTACGATTTCGAGCTGTCGACGCCGGCGTGGAACGCCGCCCTCGGCCTGAGTTTCTTCCCGCGCAAGAGCCTCGAACTCACCCTGGAGGGCGGCTACACCTCCAGCGCCACTGCCAGCAACGCCGGCGCCGACGCTGCACTTTTCAACGCTTCGGTCCGATATCACTTCTAGCGCACTTTCCCCCATGCTCCGCCTCCTCGCCTCCTGCCTCGTCCTGCTGCTCTGCGGCTGCGCCACCGTGGTCCACCACGGCGGACCCCGTGCCGGCGCGATCCCGGCCGCCCGCGTGCTCCTGCCGCCATTCGTCAACGCCACCGACGACGAGCACGCCTCCCGCGCGCTGACCGAGATGACCGGCAGCGCCCTCGTCGAGGCCGGCCTTCCGTTGTTTCAGACCGAGGAGACGCTGCTCAAGTCCGCCGGCGACAAGGCCCAGGGGCCCGATGGCCGCTACGCCGAACTCGCCCGCGCCGTCGGCGCCACCCACCTCGTGATCGGCACCGTCCACGAATACCGCTACAAGACCGACCTCGACGGCGACCCCGCCGTGGGCCTCACGCTCCGGCTCGTCGATGCCGCCACCGGCCAGACCCTCTGGCAGGGCACGGGCGGCAACGTCGGCTTCGCCTTCGCGTCCCTCACCTCCGCCGGCCAGAAGGCCGTCCGCGCCCTCGTGCAACAGCTCCCGGTATCCGGCAACCGGATGCGCCGCGAGTCCCGCTGATGCCGCCCCGGACCCCCTGCATCACCGCCCCGCGCGGCCCCCGCCGCCCGGCCCGGATCGGACCCCCGTTGCCCTGATGCTCGCCCGCGAAGTCCTGCGCCCCAAGTCGATCCTCCTCGATGCCGTGCTCATCGGCGGGGCGCTCGTCGCGGCCAATTTCATCTTCGGGGCCGACGCCCTCGGCTGGCCCGGCCTCAACCCGTCCCCTTATCTGCTCCTGCCGGTCCTGATCGGCGGCCGCTACGGCTTCACCGCCGGCATCCTCGCCGGCGCCGCCACCAGCGCGCTCGTCGCCGGCCTCGTGAGCATCGGTTCGGGCACTCCGCTCGGGGACGTGATCCCCGAGCATCCCTATCTGCTCTCCAGCCTCGTATTCCTCGGCGGAATCGCGGGCGAACTCTTCGGCTGGTTCCGCCGCGAGCAGGCGCAGGCCAACGCCCAGCTCGACAAATTGCAAAACTCCGTCCGCCGCCTCGATGCCGACGTCCGGCATCTCCGCGGCCTGAAGGATGAATTCGACCGCGCCGTCGCCGCCCGCGACGGCGAGGTCAGCACCCTCGATGCGGAGCTGCGCCGGCTCTACACCACATCGCGCGACGAGCTTCCATCGGCCATCCTCGGCTTCCTGAAACGTCAGGTGCGGCTCGTCGATGCCGCGATCTACGAATACCACGGGACCGGTGTCCTGCGCCGCAGCTGCCTCATCGGCCGCGAACGCCACCTGCCGCCGGAGCTCGACCTCGCGTCCAGTCCGATGGTGCGCCACGCCTTCGAGCGCCGTTCGCTCGTGCTGCTCCCCGAGTTGCTGCACCAGCAGGAGATCCCCGCCGACGAACCCATCCTGCTCGCGGCACCGTTGCGCGACGCCGAGGGCAAAGTCCTCGCCGTCGTCGCGGTCACGGGCCTCCCCTTCATCAACTTCAACGCCCAGACCGCCGACCTCATCGCCCTGATCTGCGGCTGGGCGGGCGAAGTGCTCGATCTCGCGAGCGGCGCCGCCGCCGGCCGCTACCGCGTCGTGCCGGGCCGCGAAACGCAGCGGATCTTCACCCGCGAACATTTCCGCCACCTGCTCTCGCTCGCATTCGAAGCCACCCGCGGCCACCGCCTGCCGTCCTCCGTCGTCGTGTTCTCGCTGCAGGGCGCCACGCCGGCCGAGCAGAGCCGCTTCGAGCAGACCATTGTCGGCGCGATGCGCGCCGGAGACTACGCCGCGGACATCGAACTCCGCGAGCCACACGTCGCCGTCCTGCTGCCCCTCGTCGGCGAACGCGGCGCATCGATCTTCATGGAACGCTCCCGGCAGTTCCTCCGCCAGGCCGGTTCGTGGCCCGGTCAGCTCGAGATTCGCCGGATCGAGATCGGTCTCGCCACCGAGCTCGACGAACTGATCGCGCAGGTCGACGGCACGGCTCCCGCGCCGTCGCGTTCACCGTCGCCATGAGCCGCGCTCCGCTGGTCCTGCTTCCCCTCGCGCTCCTGCTGCAGGCGGGCGCGCTCGTCCTGCTTCTCCGCGCACCATCGACCGCCCTCGCCCTTCTCGCCCATCTCGCCGGAGCGGCGGTCTGGGGCGCCGGCGCCGGCCCGCTGCTGCCCGTCCGCCCCCGCCGCTCGGCCTGGCAACCCGCCGCGTGGGCCGTCGCGTTTCCCATCGCCGGCCCCCTCGCCTTCCTCGTCTTCGCGGCGATTCTCCGACGGCCCGCGGTCGACCGCAGCACCAAGGGCTACCTCGTCTGGAGCGAGGAGCCGCACGACACCTGGGGCCCGCCCGCCTCCGGCGCCGGACTCTCGATCGTGGAAATTCTGCAGAGCCCCCGCATCCAGCTCCGGCGCAACGCCGTCCTCGCGCTCCGCGATCTCGATCCGCAGCTCGCGATCCCGCTCCTCCGCAAGGGTCTCCAGGACAGCGATGAGCAGGTCCGGATCTACGCGCAGAACATCCTCAGCTCGATGCTCGAGAAATTCGAGGCCGGCATCAAACAGCTCGAACAACGCGTCGCCACCGACGGCTTCGATCCGATCAACGCCTCGCGTCTCGCCGAACAGTATTTCGAACTCGTCTACCTCGATGTCGCCGGCGACGAGGAGACCGCCGCCCATTATCTCGGCAAGGCCCTCGCCCTCCTCGAACCCGCCGCGGCAGCCAGCCCGCAGGACGGCCCCATCGCTCTCCTCGGCTTCAAATACGCGCTCCGCGCCCGCGACGTCGACGCCGCCCGGCGCTGGCTCGCCCGCGTCGAAGCCACCCGCCACGAGGCGCAGCACGTGCTGCCCTGGCGCATGGAGCTCGCGTTTCTCGAGGGCGACTGGACCCGCCTGCGCGCGTATTTCGCGGAGTTCCGCCGCGCCCACTACCTGAATCCCCGCATCGACGAACTCGCCACGTTCTGGCTGCGCGCACCGGCCGCGTCGGCATGAGCGCCCCTGCCTCCACCTCCGCCGTAGCCGCACCGGCGCATGCGTCCGCTCCCGCGGCGCCGCCGGAAATCGCCGACGTCTGCCTGATTCTCGAGGGCACCTATCCCTACGTGCAGGGCGGCGTGTCGTCATGGGTCCACCAGATCGTGACCGAGCTTCCCGAGGTGAAGTTCACGCTCTTCTTCCTCGGCAGCACGCGCGACCAGGCGGTGAAGAAACGCTACAACCCTCCGCCCAACGTCATCGGTTCCACCGAGATCTTCCTCTTCGAGAAACTCCCGCCGGAACAACTCGTGCCCGGCGAACTCACGCCCGCGCAGGAGTCCCGGCTCTACGGGGCACTGCGGAAATTCTACTTCGCCGCGGACGACGCCGCGCGCACCGAAGGCTTCTGGCAAGCCCTCGACACCATCGACGCGATCGAGCGCGAGGGCGGCCGCGTCACGTTCGGCAATCTCACCCGCGACGAGGAGGCCTGGATGCTCCTCACCGAGGCCACGGCGCGTTTCGCCGAAGACGAGAGTTTCGTCGATTTTTTCTGGGCCGTGCGCTTCGTGCACCTGCCGGTCTGGATCGCCCTTTCGCAGCGTCAGGCCATTCCCCGCGCCCGCCTCTACCACAGCGTTTCCACCGGCTACTCCGGCATGCTCGGCGCGATCGCCGCCCGGTATTCCAAGGCCCCCTACCTCATCACCGAGCACGGCATCTACACCAAGGAGCGCATCGCCGAGATCAGTCAGGCCCGCTGGATCTACGATCCGCGCAGCCGCTACTTCGATGTCCGCGAGGGCATGGGCGTCTTCAAGCAGCTCTGGATAAATCTGTTCATGTTCCTCGGCCAGCTGTCCTACGCGGGCGCGCAGCGCATCGTCTCGCTCTTCGAGGGCAACACCTACCTCCAGATCGAATTCGGCGCCGAAGCCCGCCGCCTCGAGGTCATCCCCAACGGCATCGACCCCGCCAAATTCGACGCCGCGATGCACCAGCGCACCGAGCGCCTCGGCCGCGGCCTCGGCGACGAGATCGTCGTGGGCTTCATCGGCCGCGTCGTGCCGATCAAGGACGTCAAGACCCTCATCCGCGCCGCGCGCACCGTCGTCGCCCGCGAGCCGCGCGCCGTGTTCCACATCATCGGCCCCACCGAGGAGGACCCGGACTACTTCGAGGAGTGCAAGCAGATGGTCACGTTGATGGGCCTCGAAAAAAAGGTCCTCTTCCTCGGCCCGAAGAATGTCCGCGAGATCCTCTCGGGGCTAGATGTCTGCCTGCTCACCAGCATCAGCGAGGGCCTGCCCCTCATCATCCTCGAGGCGTTCGCCGCCGGCGTGCCCTGCGTGGCGACCGATGTCGGTGCCTGCCGCGAACTCATCTTCGGCCGCACCCCCGAGGACAAGGCCATCGGCCGCGCCGGGCTCCTGACCAAAATCTGCTCCCCGCTCGATACCGCCGACGCCGTCCTCCGCGTCGTCGCGACCGCCGAGAATCTCCTCCGCATGGGCCAGGCCGGCCGCATCCGCGCCGAACGGCACTACCGGCAGGCCGAGATCATGGGCAAATACCGCCGCTTCTACACCGACCATGCCTGGGCCGGCCCCGTTTCACCCCAGGCCTCAAGCCTCCCGCCTCACACCTCCTGAATGGCCGGCATCGGATTCCAGCTCACGAAACTCATGGCGAAGCGCACCTTCGCCGGCGGCCTGCAGGCCTACGGTTTCGCCGCGTTGATCGGCAGCGGCCCGTGGGTGCTCTCGATGGTCACCCTCGCGCTGCTCGGGGCCGTCACCAACGCCGGCGCCGGCGGCCCGCGCGAGCTCGACCTCTTCTTCGTCGCGGTCACCCACATCTTCGCCTTCTCGCTCATCACCACCGGCCCGCTGCAGCTGCTGCTCTCGCGCTACGCCGCCGATCGCGTCTACGCCAACGACGACGAGGCCGTGTTTCCGTCGTTCCTCGGCGGTCTCGCCGTCACGCTCGCCGCCAACGCCGTGCTCGGCCTCGTGTTCTTCCTCGGCTTCGTGCCCGCACCGCCGCTGTTCCAATTCGCCGCCGCCGGCGTGCTGATGATCGTATCCGCCATCTGGATCGGCGCCGTCTACCTCACCGCTGTCCGCGATTACTCCGCCGTCGTCCGCTGCTTCGCGGTCGGCTACGCGGTGAGCTTCGGCGCCGGCTGGGGCCTCTCGCACGTCGCCGGCGTCTCCGGCACCATGACGGGGTTCCTGCTCGGCCAGATCGTGCTGCTTCTGGCAATGATCCACGTCGTCTACCGGGAATACGGCACGCACGCCGCGCCGAGTTTCGCGTTCCTGTCCTATTTCAAGAAACACCGCGCCCTCGCCGGCTGCGGGCTCGTCTACAATCTCGGCATCTGGATCGACAAGCCGCTGCACTGGTGGTTCTCGCCCCACAGTTTCCAGGTCGCCGGCGCGCTGCATGCCTCGCCGCTCTACGACCAGGCCGTCTTCCTGAGCTTCCTCTCGGTCGCGCCGGGTATGGCCGTGTTTCTGCTCACCCTCGAGACGACCTTCGCCCAGCGTTACACTGAGTTCTTCCGGCTCGTCGTCGCCAAGGGCCGCCTGCGCGACATCGTGCAGACCAAGGCCGACATGGTGGAGGCCCTCCGCGACGGCCTCGGCCGGCTGCTGAAATTCCAGGGCGCCGTCACGCTCGGCCTCGTGCTCGCCGCCGATTCGCTGCTCCACGCCCTCGGCCTCGGCGCGGTGCAGACCGTCGTCTTCCAGGTCACGCTCGTCGGCGTCTGCCTGCTCGTGCTGTTCCTCGCGCTGCTCACCGTGCTGTTCTACCTCGACCGGCTCGTCGCCGCGTTCGTGTGCTGCGCCGTCTTCACCATCGTGAACTTCGCCCTCACCTTCGTCGGCCTGCTCGCCGACGAACGCTGGTATGGCCTCGGCTTCACCATCGCGGCGGCGATCGGCGCCCTCGTCGCCGGCTATTTCTCGAACCGCGCCCTGCGGCGCCTCGAATACGAGACGTTCACCTCGCAGCCGATCTACGCTTGAGTGTGCGGAGCCGCATCCGCATTTCTATTCACTCTCCCACTCCATTTATACTTATATGTGCGGCATTGTCGGCTACGTTGGTAGGCAGAAAGCGGCTCCTCTCATCATCGAGGGACTGAAGCGCTTGGAATATCGCGGCTACGACTCCGCCGGGGTCGTGCTCCTGCAGAACGGCGCCTTCGACGTCGTCAAAAAGACCGGCCGCGTGGTCAACATCGAGAAGGAAGCCGCCATCCACGGCCTCCAGGGCTCCTACGGCATGGGCCACACCCGCTGGGCCACCCACGGCGGCGTCACCGATGCCAACGCCCACCCCCACATCAGCAGCGACGGCCGCATCGCGCTGATCCACAACGGCGTCATCGAGAACTACGCGAAGATCAAAAAATTCCTCCTCGAGAAGGGTTTCACCTTCAAGTCCGAGACCGACACCGAGGTCCTCTGCAACCTCATCGCCTACCACTACGCCAAGGAGCCCGCCGCGCAGAACGGCGACAGCCGCTTCGTCTCCAGCGTGCGCAAGACCCTCCGCCACACCGAGGGCACCTACGGCATCGTCGTCATGGCGATCGATGCCCCCGGCGAACTCGTCACCGCCCGCAAGGGCTCCCCGCTGATCCTCGGCCTCGGCGAGGAAGAGAGCCTCGTCGCCTCCGACGTCGCCGCGATCGTCAGCCGCACGCAGAACGTCGTCTATCTCAAGGACGGCGAGATCGCGCACCTCACCCCCAAGACCTTCGCGATCACGACCCTCGCGTCGGAAAACGTAAACGCCGTCGTTGACAAGGTCACCTGGTCCATCGCCGACGCCGAACTCGGGAATTACGCGCACTTCATGGAGAAGGAGATCTTCGAGCAGCCCGTCGCGCTCGAGAACGCCATGCGCGGCCGCTTCTCCGAGGACGGCAGCACCGCCAACTTCGGCGGGCTCAACATCTCCGCCAACGAATTCCGCCAGGTCGAACGCTTCATGTTCTGCGCCTGCGGCACTGCCCTCCATGCCTGCATGGTCACGGAGCACATGATCGAGCGTTTCGCGCGGATCCCCGTCGAGTGCGACTACGCCTCGGAATTCCGTTACCGGAACTCCCCGCTGCACCGGAACACGCTCTTCTTCGTCATGAGCCAGTCCGGCGAGACGATCGACACGCTCGCCGCCCTCCGCGAAGCCAAGCGCAAGGGCTTCAAGGTCCTCGCGGTCAACAACGTCGTCGGCTCCACCATCGCCCGCGAAGCCGACGGCGGCATCTACCAGCACGTCGGCCCCGAGGTCGGCGTCGCCTCGACCAAGGCCTTCACCTCGCAGGTCCTCATCGGCGCCATGCTCGCGCTCTACATCGGCCGCATGCGCGACCTCAGCTTCGGCGCCGGCGTCCGCTACGTCACCGCCCTCAAAGGCGCCCCCGACCTCGTGCGCAAGGCCCTCGAGCAGGCCCCGCACATCCGCGGCATCGCCCGGCGCTTCGCCCGCTACAACGACATGCTGTTCCTCGGCCGCCTGTCGCTCTACCCGATCGCGCTCGAGGGCGCCCTCAAGCTCAAGGAAATCTCCTACATCCACGCCGAGGGCTATCCCGCGGCCGAGATGAAACACGGCCCCATCGCCCTCGTCAGCGAGGAATGCCCCGCCGTCTTCTTCGCCGCCAGCGGCGAGATGCTCAACAAGGTCATCTCCTCCATGCAGGAGATCAAAGCCCGCAAGGGCCCGATCATCGCGATCATCACCGAGAGCGTCGAACTCCCCGCCGGCCTCGCCGACGAGACCATCGTCGTCCCCGAGTGCCACGAGGCCGTCCTCCCGATCGTCATGTCGATCCCCGTCCAGCTCCTCAGCTACTACATCGCCGTGGAGCGCGGCTGCGACGTCGACAAGCCCCGCAACCTCGCGAAATCCGTCACCGTCGAGTGACGAACTTCGCGTGACGCGCGCCGCGTGCTCCGCGCCGCGCCTCAATCGACTGCCACCCCGCGGCCGCGACTCCCTCGCGGCCGCGCCCGTTTCCCGGCCCCGCGCCCCGCGCCCGATTTCACGTATTACGTGAAATCCCTTCCGCGCCCCCGCAGCCGCGGGCGCCTGCGCTTGGCCCGTTCCGCACCCGCCCGCCTCAACTCGTCCGCGCCACAATGCCCGGGATGCCCGTGAGAAATCCGCCGTCGACCGCGAGATCCGCCCCCGTCACGTAGCTCGCCCCCGGCCCGGCCAGGAAACACACCGCCTCCGCGATCTCCGCCGGCCGGCCAAACCGCGCCATCGGCGTCTTCGCCAGCGCGCCGTCGCGAAACGCCGGCTGTTGCAGCGCCGCCGCCGTCAGCGGCGTCTCCACGAAGCCCGGGCTCACCGAGTTCACGCGGATGCCGTATTTCGCCCACTCCGTCGCCAGCAGCCGCGTGTATTGCAGCAGCCCGCCCTTCGACGCCGCATACGCGCTCTGGTTCGGCGTCGTCACGTGCGACTGGATCGAGGTGATCGTCACGATGCTCCCGCCGCGCCCGTGCGCGATCATCCGCCGCCCGCCTTCCTGCAGGAAACGAAACGCCCCCGTCAGATTCACGTTCAACACCCGCGCCCACGCCTCATCCGGATACTCCTCCGCCGGCAGCCGCGTGTTGATGCCCGAACAAAAGACCAGGATGTCCGGCGCCCCCGCCGCCGCTTCCGCCGCCGCCACAAACCGCTGCACGCTCCCGCGGTCACCCACATCGAGTTCCACCGCGTGCCCGCGCCCGCCGGCCGCCGCGATCGCCCCCACCGTCT
>JACCED010690295.1_pt1 | contig 31571 bp, 38 predicted proteins | sample 7455021 | NCBI WGS metagenome assembly JACCED01 (sample SAMN15323456, study PRJNA562643) | freshwater metagenome | isolation source: river surface water | place: USA:Blue River Watershed | collected 2017-08-19 | reverse complement strand
TTTTGGTGCGTCGGCTTTTGGTGCGTCGGCTTTTGGTGCGTCGGCTTTTGGTGCGTCGGCTTTTGGTGCGTCGGGATTCTGATCCGTGGTTGGAATCAAAGAGGGAACGACCGGCGGATCCACGACAGGTTGCACAGATTGCTGAAGCTTTTGCTGCACACTTGTCTGCTCACGTCCCTGCCGCGCATAGAGAGCAGACAACACTAAAGTCAGCACAAAAAACAAAACTCCGAGCCAGCGAGTGATATTAGCCAGAACGTTTGTGGTCTGGGCCCCAAACAATGAATCGGTCATTCCTCCACCGAAAGCAGCTCCGAGGCCCTCATTTTTTGGACGCTGCATCAAAACGGCCAGCACTATCAGCGCGCACACAAGCACATGAACCACCAAAAGCAGATTGATGAAAATGTTAATCATAGAGAGACCTTAAGAACCGCCGGAAAACTCGGGCTTGGGAGCATCATAGAGACATCACCCAGAATCAAACCTAGAATCGCAAAAAACCAGCGCTACTTGGATATCCTACGGGTTGATAAAAACGCGCCCACTCACAGGGTCGACCACCTCCGCCCCGCGCCTCACTCCCCTTACATCAATTAAATCATGACTATAAGGTGAATAAACGTAGCCAGGCGTTCCTGAAAAACGCCCGTAAGGAACCGGCTGGTAGTGATGGTGCGCAGGGGGCGGAGTTGATCCGCGGTAACTCGAGCTGCCCCTGTAAGTTCCATTCGCCTCCGCATAGCCACGAGCCCGCTCTGATTCTGCGACTTTTCCCAATGCATACCCGCCCACTGCGCCGATGGCAGCACCCCGAGCGACATCCCTTCCGGTACCCTTCAGCACACCTCCAAGGGCAGCACCAGCTAGCGCGCCACCGACCGCAGACTCACCCGGAGTTTCACAGCCGGCAAATGACATTGTGACCACAGGAATCAAAAGACACGCGACTAGTTTTGTCATGTTGCGAGCATGCCACAAAAAAACGACCCGCACAACAGGGCGCGTGCGGAAGACGCTTGTTGGGGATTCGCGCTGCGCTGCCGCAGGCCTGACTGCCTCAGACGCTCAGGAAACTCCGAAGAAAAACCGAACTCGCCAACCACAGTTTACGGGCTTTTGTGAGCCTGTAAGCAGTTTCCCAGACTCGGAATCCATCGGCAACCATGAGGTCGAGCAACTCGGAATACACTTCACGCATAATCTCGGCCGCTACCATTTTCTTTCGCTCTGCAGCCAGAAGCTTCGACGACGCACCCGCGAAATACCCTCGGGTTCGCTCCACTTGATGCTTCATCAGCGCATCCCAGCCATCAGGGCAGCCAGTCTCCCAAGCGCCCGGTTCCACTCCAAACTGCTTCAACTCATCCAGTGGAAGATAAACCCGTGCGCCACGGCGGTAGTCCTCTGCTGAATCCCGCAAGATGTTGGTTAGCTGCAGGGCTAGTCCAAGGTCCTCCGCATACGCCTCACACCCAGTCCCGCCAAAAATACGTGCGCTGACCAACCCCACGGAACTGGCCACTCGAAAGCAATATTCGCGCAACTGCTCCCAATTAGAAAAACGGACGCTTGCCAGATCCATTTCACACCCCACCACAAGTTCAACCGCCCACTCAGAGGGAACATCATGATCACGCAAAACCCGCCGAACAGTTCCTGCTAAAGGGGGCTCACCGGGCAAAGCATAACTCCTCTGCAATGCCTCCCGCCAAGCCCTCAATCCCTCTCGCCGGACCTCAAGCGACAAATCGGGCTCATCCGCCAAATCGTCTACAATCCGACAAAACGCATAGAAAATCCGCATGTCACGGCGACGCGACTGGGGCAAAACCCGCAAGGCCAAAGCGAGGTTGCTGCCGCTCGCAGCCGTCAACTCTTCCGCACGCGTGATCTCGCCGCTATCGTGCATGGCGCCTTACTCCCATCTCGCTGCGCGGACACCGACATAGGCCATCGTGAGTCCGAGCAGAATCTGAAATCCAAGCACCCAAGCAACCGCCGCAATGGGCATCAAGGGCGTCTGCGTCATGGAGACCACCGCGTTGTAAAAACGCGTGTCTTGTAAAGTTTGGAGGTATCCCGACCATCCCCAGTACGAAGCAATCAAGGGACGTGTGAGCTTTCCCAACCACTCCGGCAAAGCGAGTACGGCACCCGAAAGTGGAAGCTGAAACCCCACCAAATAAACAGAAACGAGGGAACTCTGCTCGGCCGTTTTCATTAGTGCGGAAATACCGAGCGAAACGGATGTCATCGCAGCGTTTACCATGAACAACAAAAGAGTTTGAGTGGTGAGATTGCCAGGCATTCGCACCACTGAATTTACAAAAAGAGACATCCAGACCGACTGAACGCCAACCAACGCGACCAGAAAGATCATTCGCGAAACGACGAAAGCCAAGGGAGACAGGCCGGAAAATTTTTCTTTCTCCAAAATCAACCGCTCTCCCGCCACTTCCCGGGCCGCATTGTTTGCGCCCATCAAAGTTAACAAAACCACTTGAAACATAATCAACCCTGAAACCATTCCACCAACGCGGAGGTATTCGAGCTTTGCGGTAAAATCGGCGACCATCTGCTTGAGTGGATCCTCCGGTAATTCAGCCGCTGCGCGCAGGGCAGGCAACCCTTTCAGAGCGAATACCACGACAAGGCAGGGGAATCCGAGCATCAAAGCCAACTGCAGTTTAACCTGCCCTGAATCCCGGCAAAACAACTTCCATCGCCGAGACAAAAGCACGAACGCTTGCGCAATCCAGCTAACCTGGATCGCAGGTTGGGGCGCTGAAGTCGCATCCTTCTCGGATGGCACTTCGTCTTCAAGTTTGTAGTAGGAATCACGGCGCTTCTCCCAAGATTGCGCCCATTCCTCAGGCTTCCGAGATGCAAGCCTTGGATACAGGTCCTCGGCATGATCGACTCCAAAGTAAAACAACAAATGCTCCGGAGCCGCATGATAAACCAAGCGACCTCTCATCAACACGATCACTGAAGTGTGGGAGGACAGATGCTTTAAGCTGTGGGTGATATTTAAAACAATCCTACCCTTCGATGCGACCGCACGCATGAGTTCAGTGATCTCATCTTCCGCACGGGGATCGAGCCCGCTGGTCACTTCATCGCACAAAAGAAGATCCGGCGAACTGACCAACTCCATACCCAATGCCAGTCGCCTACGTTGTCCTCCTGAAAGCACCTCGACGCGTTTTTCCGCAATTTCGAGCATGCCAACCTCCAACAAAACATTATCCACCCGCGCATCCAACTCCTCCCGCGATAATCCAGCGGACCTCAGGCGAATCGCATCCTCAATGCATTCCCAAACCTCCAACTTTTCATGTGCAATACTGAATTGCGGTACGTACCCGACCTCAGCCGGTTCGAAGTCTTGTTCAGAAAGATCACGCCCCTTCCAAATTGCCTTACCAGAGCTTGCCTCCCTCAATCCCGCGATCGTCTTGATGAGCGTGCTCTTTCCGCATCCCGAGGGTCCCAACACGGCGACTAATTGACCTCCCTCCCTCAATCGAAAGGTCACATCGTCCAGCAAACGCACCGGTTCCTCCTCGGTTCCGATATCCAAGCTGATGTTTTGGAGTTCTAGCACAAGTTGAAAGCCCTTCCGCCTGCCGACAAGAATCGACAGCTTGGATCACTAACCAAGACAAAAAAAGCGCAGGAGCCTGAGCCCCTGCGCTTTTGTAAAACCACAACCAGCTAATTAACGTGAGTACAACTCAACGATCAGCTGCTCGTTCACAATCGGCGCAATCTCCTCACGACTTGGGATCCGCGTAACGCTGCCCGAGAAGTTCTCCTTATCCACGGCCAACCAATCTGGAACTGGGGAAATCTGCGTCAACTCAAGTCCGCGAGCGGCCATCCCGCGAGAACGAGGATGATCCTTCACGGTGACCTTGTCGCCGGGTTTCACGTTGTAGGAAGAAATATCCACCTTGCGTCCATTCACTTGAACATGACCATGCCCGACCATCTGACGGGAGGCAGAGCGGGAACTCGCGAAGCCCAGACGGAACACAACGTTATCCAAACGAGTTTCAAGGAGTTGGAGAAGGATTTCACCTGTGACGCCCCGCTTTGCCTGCGCGATACCGAAGTAACGGCGGAACTGGCGCTCCAAGATGCCGTACTGATAGCGGAGCTTCTGTTTTTCAGCCAGTGCGAGAGCATACTCGCTCTGCTTGCGCCTTGAGCCCTTCGGCCCATGCATCCCCGGAGGATAGTTTTTTTGCTCAAGAGTCTTGTTGGAGCCAAAAATCGGCACTCCAAATCGACGGCTAATTTTATCTTTGGGACCCGTATACCTTGCCATGACAATAAAGTGTTAATTGTTTAATAATGAAGCCGGAAATCAGACGCGGCGCTGCTTTGGAGGGCGGCATCCGTTGTGTGGAACGGGAGTCACATCCTTGATGATACTGATATCCAAACCCACCGCTTGGATTGCACGCACGGCCGATTCACGGCCCGAGCCTGGTCCCTTGACACGCACTTCAACTTCGCGCAAACCGTGTCCCATAGCCTGCCTGCAGGCGTCCTGAGCCACCATCTGGGCTGCATAGGCGGTGCTTTTGCGGGATCCCTTGAATCCAACCTTGCCAGCACTCGACCACCCAATCACCGCTCCAGTCGCATCGGTGATACTGACAATCGTGTTGTTGAAGGTGGCGAGAATGTGGGCCACGCCCGAGTGAACATTCTTCGCGCCCTTCGCTTTGATCACCTTGATCGGCTCGATCACCGAATTCGGATCAAGCGAGAGATTCTCGGTCTTCTTCTCCTCTGCAGCAGGAGCCGCAGCATCCTTCTTGGCCTTGGCCTTCGCCGCTTTCGGAGCTTTCTCCTTCACTTCGGCTGGAGCAGCTGGAGCAGCAGTTGCTGTGGCTGGGGCCACGGCTGGAGTCTCCACAGGAGCGGAGGCCTCGGGGTTCTGATTCTCGTCGGACATAGTTTGATTACCTGAAGGTTAAATTATTTCCCGTCCTTGGCGCGCTGAACACCAACGGTCTTGCGTGGCCCCTTACGAGTGCGGGCATTGGTTGAGGTTCGCTGGCCCCGCACAGGCAGGCCCCGGCGATGACGGATTCCGCGATAGCAGTTGATTGCCTGCAACCGCTTCAGATTTGACTGCAATTCACGACGCAAATCACCCTCGATCGCAAGCCCGCTGGCGGTGATCGCCTGAATAATCTGGTTGAGCTGTTCAGAGGACAAATTCTTGGCCCGAATGTCGGGGCTAATGTTGGCCTGTTCAAGGATGCGCTTCGCAGTCACTGGTCCGATACCGTAAATGTAAGGCAAGGACGCTTCGATACGCTTGTCACCGGGAATATCTACTCCAAGCAGTCGTGGCATAATATGATCTCCAATTAATAGGGTTGGGCTCGTGTATAACCAGTTCTACCGGCTAGCCTTGCCGTTGTTTGTGGCGCGCGTTCTTGCAAATCACGCGAACGATGTTCTGACGCTTCACGATGCGGCATGCTTCGCAAAGGCGCTTCACTGATGCTCTTACTTTCATAATTATCTTAGCTCCTCTTAAATTAGGGGACAAAAAACCGCCTTTCCGATCCCCTCACAGGAAACGGAAAGTCAATGCATTCATGTAGTTCCAACAATGGAAGAACCGCTCCGCACAAGCGCAACAAGCTGTCCCACCGACAAATCGAAGACCCGCAACTGTATCTTCACCCGCACTCCGGGCAAGAACTGATTGTCTTCCGACGTCATTTTCGGGCCCAAATGAGCCAAAACGCGATGGCCGTTTCCCAATTTCACCATCCATACAGAGTGCGGAAGACATTCGATTATTTCTCCTTCTGCCTCCACTAGGTCGTCTCGATCCATGTGAGTATCTCTGGTTCACCCTTGGTGATGAGCACCGTGTTTTCGAAATGAGCAGACCACTTGCCATCCACAGTGACCACAGTCCAGCCGTCTGGGAGTACCCGTACATCGGGCCTTCCAACGTTCACCATAGGCTCGATCGCGAGAGTCATACCTGGCTTGAGCTTGGGGCCCTCCCCCTTCCTTCCAAAATTTGGAATCTGAGGCTCTTCGTGAAGTTTCCGCCCGACTCCATGACCAACAAACTCACGGACCACGGAAAATCCGTTGATTTTGACTTCCTCCTCGATCGCGCTGCAGAGATCACCGAGGCGCTTACCGCTGTACGCGTACTTCATCGCCACCTGAAGAGCACTCTCAGTCACTTGGAGCAGCTTGAGCGTGCCGGGGTGAATCGCTCCGACGGCAACGGTGGTCGCGTTATCGCCAATCCATCCGTTCTTATTCACACCGACATCGAGCTTCACCACGTCACCGATTTGTAGACGACGTTGGCCACCAATGCCGTGAACGACCTCTTCGTTTACCGAAATGCAGCATTGAGCTGGAAAGCCGCGGTACCCAAGAAATGCGCTCTTGCACTTTTCATCCGCCATGAAATCCGCAGCAGCCTCATCGAGTTCCTTGGTTGAAACCCCCGGACGGACTTGGGCGGAAACCCTGTTCAAAACAGTTCGCGCCGCTCGACCGGCGGCACGCATCATTTCAATTTCCTGCTCTGTCTTGATTGGGATCACTGGCAAACGCTCCAAAATTAACCGGTTTGTCAGCTTCTTCTTGCTATGAAGAGCACCACTCCCAAAAGCAGAGCAACCGCGAGTATTAAGTAAACACCAACGATAGTCTTCTGCTGGACAGCCTCGCCCCTGCCTTCAGGGGTTCGCTCAGAACGACCTCGGATCCGCCCTTTTTTGAGAAATCCATCGTAGTTACGCTGGATCAAATGCGTCTCTACCTGCCGCATCGTGTCAAGAACGACACCAACAACAATCAGAAGGCTGGTTCCGCCAAAAAACTGCGCCGTCACATCGGGCACGTGCAACTGCTTGGTCAACATCTGAGGCAGGATCGCGATCACGAGCAAAAACACCGCTCCAGCAAAAGTCAGGCGCGTCATTACTGTGTCTAGAAACTTTGCAGTGTCCATTCCTGGACGCACGCCTGGGACATAACCTCCGTACTTTTTCAGATCATCCGCAATCTGCTGAGGCTGGAACTGCGTAGCCACCCAAAAGTAGCTGAAAAAGAAAATCAGGCCTGCATACAGCGCATAGTGCCAGAAACCCTGTGAAAGGAGATTCGCAAATTTTTGCACAGCCATCGATTCACGAAAAGCCATCAAAGCGATCGTCGACGGAAACACCAGAAGCGCCTGCGCGAAAATGATCGGCATCACACCGGCATAGTTTACCTTGAGCGGCATGTACTGTGTCTGTCCACCATAGACCTTACGCCCAACCACCCGCTTGGCGTACTGCACGCTGATGCGACGTTGGCCCTGGGTAAGGCAAATCACCCCAGCGATAACAGCGAATAAAAAGACAACCAAGAGCACGAGAATCATCGGGCTGAGCTGGGCGGCTCCCTTGTCCGATGACACAAAGGTCTTCCACGCTTGGATCAATCCAGCTGGGAAACGCGATAGAATCCCAACACTGATGATCAACGACATTCCATTGCCAATACCGCGGTCGGTGATTTGATCGCCCAACCACATCAAGAACATCGTCCCGGCCGTAAGAGTTATCACCACCACTAGACGGAAAGCAAACCCAGGTGAGGAAACTAAGGGCATCCCCAGTTCCGCGATCGTCCGGTCAATCCCATTCAAAATTGGGCTTTGCCCCGGGTTCTCGAATGACAAGGCCAACAAATAGCCTTGGAAAAGACAAAGGCCGATCGTCGCATACCGCGTGAGCTGAGAGATTCTCTGGCGTCCGCCCTCCTCACGAGCCAACTTGCCCAGAGTCGGAACCACCGCCGTCAAAAGCTGCATCATGATTGACGCACTGATGTACGGCATCACCCCGAGCGAGAATACAGCGCAATTCTCAAGGGAACCGCCGCTGAAGATGTTAAACAATGCCGCAACACTCCCGCCCGCCTGTGAGTTCAATTGCGTATCGAACCAATGCTGAAGCACCGACGCATTCACTCCTGGGCACGTAATGAACGCCCCAATCCTCACGACAACCAGCAGAGCAAACGAAAATAAAATCCGTGAGCGGAGCTCCGGTATGCGGAAAATGTTGGTGAATGCTGAGATCATTTGAACTGGGGAAAAAGAGAGGGGTGACCTAGGCCACCCCTCCAAAACCAAACCCTTGAACGTCGACTACGCAACGGTTCCGCCGGCGGCCTCAATTTTAGCCTTTGCCGCGGCACTGTAGGTGAGTCCCTTAAAATGTAGCGACTTCTTAAGTTCGCCCATGCTCAACACCTTGATGATTCCCTTTTTGTTCGGAACCAGGCCCTGTGCAACCAGTGAAGCGGAGTCGACCGTCGCACCTTGATCGAACAACTGTGAAATCTTGCCGACGTTGACTGGCAGAAAACCAGTGCGGAAACGCTCATTACTGAAGCCACGCTTTGGAATCTTACGAGCCAACGGCATCTGGCCACCTTCGAAGCCAAGCCGAATCGATCCACCTGAACGGGCCTTTTGTCCTTTGTGGCCTTTGCCGCAGGTCTTCCCATGGCCACTGCTTTCGCCGCAGCCAAGACGCTTCACTCGATGTTTTGAGCCCGGACGGGGCTTGAGGTTAGTGAGATTCATGATCAAGATCTAATTACGCGTTGGCAACGACAGCTGCTGGCTTGATTTGGAAGCCACGGTCTCTTAACCGGTCTTCTCGGGACCGGAGTTGCCCCAGAGCGGTCAGGGTTGCCTTCACAACATTGGCATGATTGCTCGACCCCATGGACTTCGCGAGAACGTCACGGATTCCGGCGGCCTCGATCACCGCACGCACTCCGCCACCAGCGATAACACCAGTTCCAGCGCTTGCAGGTTTAAGCAAAACTTTACCGCCTCCGAACTCTCCATACGCTTCATGGGGAATGGTATTTGCGCTCAGAGCAACCTTGACCATCGCCTTCTTGGCTGACTCGCCAGCCTTGCGGATCGCCTCGGAAACTTCGTTCGCCTTGCCAAAGCCACAGCCAACTCGGCCGGCTTTGTCGCCCGTGACAATCAGGGCACTGAAGGAAAAACGACGACCGCCTTTCACCACCTTGGCGCATCGATTAATAAACACGACTTTTTCAACCAAGTCACTTTGCTCCTTGGGTTTTTCGGCGCGGTCACGACGGCCGCGATTTGGACGATTTTCAGCCATAAATATCTCCTTAGAAACTCAAACCTGCCTCGCGGGCTGCATCAGCCAGCGCCTTCACCTTCCCGTGGTAACGGGAACCACCACGATCAAAAACAACTTTTCCCACGCTCTTTGCTATCGCACGGGCTGCTACTTCCTTGCCGACCCGCGCTGCGGTGGCCACATTCGCCGCCACTCGGTTGCCCGCGGCAAATGCCTTCTCCGTAGTTGAAACACCAGCAAGAGTGATCCCAACGGTATCATCAATGACCTGAGCGTAGATGTGACTCCCTGAAAAATGAACTGATAACCGAGGCCGTTCAGAGGTTCCCGAGATCTTTTTGCGCAGGCGTATGTGGCGTAGCGTTTGCCTTGAGACGTTTTTTGTAGAAGCCATATTGCTTTTTGAGTCTTTGGATGTCGGTTACTGTACTGTCTTGCCTTCCTTGCGCTGGACTTCTTCGCCCGCATACCGAACCCCCTTGCCTTTGTAAGGCTCAGGCGGGTAGTAACCGCGGATGTTGGCCGCGACTTGACCAACCAATTGGCGGTCAATGCCTTCAACTTTCACCTTGGTGTTATCGGTGACCGTAATCTTGATTCCATCTGGAATCGGGAACAAAACAGGGTGAGAAAAACCGAGGGAGAGATCAAGGAAAGCACCTTTCACAGCGGCCTTAAATCCAACGCCCTGGATCTCCAGATCCCTTACGAAACCGACTGAAACGCCCGTCACCATGTTCGCGACCAACGCGCGAGACAAGCCGTGCTTTGCACGATGATCGCGGCTTTCTGATTCACGATCGAAGACGACATTCGAATTCTCCACCGAAGCGGTCACGCCTTTTGGCAATTGCCAAGAAAGCGAACCTTTGGGGCCGGTGACGGACACCTGACCATCGCCTGCGATACTGAGTTTAACCGAGGCTGGAAACGAAACGGGCTTTTTACCGATACGAGACATAGTGGTGAACCTTTCTACGTTACCAAACAAAAGCGAGAAGTTCCCCGCCAACATTCTTGCGGCGCGCCTCGCGGGAGCTCATTACACCCGAAGAGGTGGAAAGAATTGAGATTCCAACGCCGCTCAGAACTTTCGGGATGTCATCTGCACCCACGTAGCGACGCAAGCCCGGGCGACTGACCCGCTGCAAATCGGTAATCACGGAGCGATTTCCGACGAATTTCAATCCCACTCTGATTTGAGGAAACGACTGGGACTTGTCGACTTCCACCGAAGTTACAAATCCCTCTTCCTTCAAGATTCGGGCGATTTCACCCTTCATTTTCGAAAACGGCGCAACTATCTCTGCTTTTCCCGAACGGGTCGCGTTGCGAAGCCGTGTTAGAAAGTCAGCGATAGGGTCAGACACATTACTCATAATGACGATACCCAGTTAACTAGTTTTTTGCTGCAACACCCTTAGCCTGTTTGGCCTTGTCGGAGAAGGGCATCCCCATTTCAGAAAGAAGTGACTTCGCCTCTGCATCGGAAGAGGTACTCGTGACAATGGTCACGTCAAAGCCAATGTTACGCTTGATTTTATCAAGCTCGATTTCAGGGAAAATCGCTTGATCCGAAACTCCCAGGGTGTAATTCCCGCCGCCATCAAAAGCCTTTGGGGACACACCTCGGAAATCCCGAATGCGCGGGAGAGCCATCCGAATTAGACGCTCTAAGAACTCGTACATTCTCTCACCCCGCAAAGTCACGCGGGCGCCGATGGCTTGGTTCTCACGCAACTTGAAGTTTGCTATGCTCGTCTTCGACCTTGTTTCAGCCGGTTTCTGTCCGGTGATAGTCGTCAATTCTGCCTTCGCATCCTCGAGCGCCTGCTTCCCGTCGGTCTGGCTGCCAATGCATGTATTTACGACGACCTTTTCAATCCTAGGAATCTCGTGAACATTCGAAAAACCATGCTTCTCCATGAGCGCCTTTACCACATGGGTCTTGTAATAACTCTTTAGTCCTTCAGGCATATTTCTTCCTTAGTTTAGTTCTGGGACGCAGCGGCAACCAATTTTACGTTGCTGATGTGAATGGTGCCCTCGCGCTCGATTATCCCACCTTCAGATGAATTCTGAGTTCGGCGGGCATGCTTCTTAATGATGTGAACACCCTCCACGATGACACGCTGGCTCTTAGAAATCACTTCGAGCACTTTGCCCTGAGACCCGCGGTGGTTTCCCGAAACGACGATTACGGTGTCGCCTTTTTTCACGCTATAAAGCTTGCTCATTACAGAACCTCCGGTGCGAGAGACACGATTTTCATGAAATTCTTCTCGCGAAGCTCGCGAGCGACAGGACCGAAAATACGGGTGCCTTTAGGATTCATGTCTTTGTCGATGATTACGATGGCATTCCGGTCGAAGCGAAGATAGCCGCCATCCTCCCGCCGAATCGCATGCCGCGTCCGCACGATCACTGCACGAACAACGTCTCCCTTCTTCACCGAGCCACCGGTGCTAGCTTCACGGATGTGCGCCGTGATGACATCACCTACGGAGGCGCTCAACGTCCGCTTGCCAATGACTCCAATCATCTTGGCCATCTTGGCGCCAGTATTGTCGGCCACATCGAGCCGGGACCTGATCTGCAACATAGAATTTCCTCAGTTTAAAATTAGTGGGCGATTACCTCTACCAAGCGCCAGCGCTTCAATTTTGAGAGAGGCCTTGACTCCATAATGAGAACGGTGTCACCGAGTTTCGCAACCGACTCCTCGTCATGTGCATGGAAACGCTTCATCTGCTTCACAATCTTACGGAAGCGAGGATGGGGAACGCGTGTTTCGCTTTCGACGATGATCGTCTTCGAATTTTTGACCGACACCACCTGTCCCACGCGCTCCTTACGGTTCCCGCGTGCGTGCTCTGCTGTTTCAACTAATTGTTCCATGGTGATGTTTTACTTCGCGGATGAATTCTGATTGGCCACAGTCAATACACGCGCCAACTCGCGGCGAATCATACGTGCCCGAACGGGGTTTTCCACCTGCCCGACCTGCTTCTGAATCCGCAGGTTGAAGGACTCCTTGCGAAGTTCGGCCTCGCGTTGGCGGAGTTCATTTGTTCCAAGAGCCTTGATGTCCTTGAGTTTCATAGTCGTCTCCTTAGGCGGCGGTTGAATGGAATGAATGACGAACCAAGAATTTTGTTCGCACAGGCAGTTTATCCGCTGCCAAGCGCAGGGATTCACGCGCGAGAGACTCAGGGATACCGTCCAGTTCAAAAAGAACATTTCCAGGTCTGACTACTGCGACCCAGTATTCTGGGGCGCCCTTGCCCTTCCCCATTCGCGTTTCCGGCGGGCGAGCGGTTACAGACTTATCGGGGAAAATTCGAATCCACAGCTTCCCCTTGCGCTTCATGTTGCGGGTGAGCGCTACACGAGCGGCTTCAATCTGAGTGTTGGTGATCCATGCACGCTCCAAGGTTTGGAGAGCAAAGGAACCAAAATCAATTTTCGTTGCGCGGGTAGCGGTCCCCGCGCGGCTACCGCGCTGGGTTTTCCGAAACTTCACCCTCTTGGGCATTAAAGGCATAAATCGTGTTCTGTTTAGGTTTAAGCGCGGGTGGTTTCGGAACGCTGCGAGGACTGCGACGCCTCTGCCACCACTTCAGCGGGTTTGCACAACCAAACCTTCACACCAATCATTCCGTACACGGTGCTGGCTTCATAAAAACCATAATCAATTGGTGTTCTCAATGTATGGAGCGGGATTTTCCCCTCCCGATACCACTCAGCACGTGAAATTTCAGCGCCACCAAGACGACCGGCGCAACGCACCTTAATTCCAAGTGCACCGAAATCCATGCTCGACTGAATGGTTTTCTTCATTGCACGGCGGAAGGAAATACGGCGCTCCAACTGCAAAGCGACATTTTCCGCGACCAACTGCGCATCGAGCTCAGGAGTTTTGATCTCCTGAATATCAATCTTGACCGATTTCCCTTCGCTCATGCGACTGATGTCATCGGTCATTTTCTCGATTTCGGATCCTTTACGCCCAATGACCACTCCAGGCCTCGCGGTGCAGATGGTCACGCGGATGCTATTCCAAGCCCGCTCGATCACCACTTTCGAAACTGCAGCCTGACGTAGCTTCTCTTTCACATAACGGCGGATTGCAATATCTCCGTGAAGGAATCCAGGAAGGTCTTGAGGAGATGCGTACCACTTCGAGCGCCAATCACGATTGACTGCTAGACGATATCCGATCGGGTTTACTTTTTGGCCCATAAATAAAGATTTCTTGAGATTACTTAGAAGGAGCCTCCGCAAGAATAATACGGATGTGGCTGGTACGCTTGCGAATCGGCCCGGCACTTCCACGCGCCTTCGCTTGAAAACGTTTCAGCGTGGTGCCCTCACCAACCACTGCTTCTTTCACAACGAGGCGGTCCGCTCGGAGGTTCGCGTTGTGTTCCGCGTTTGCGACCGCACTCCGGAGGGTTTTCTCGACGAGGCGGGCTGCCTTCCGAGGCGTATGAGTGAGGATGTCAAGCGCACTGGACACACTCAGTCCCTGGATTTCACGGGTCACTTCGCGGCACTTGAATGCTGAGAGGCGAGCTCCCTTATAGATGGATCGAATCTCCATGTTCGTTTTTTCTTAAATGTTAATACGTAAAATTAATCCTGATCATCAGCGAACAAGAACCAACTGAGCTGACTGGCCGTCAAGACTAGCGATCTTGCCGACATACCCGTTTTCGACCACCGCTGCGCTCACACTCGCCCGCGCCTCAACAACCTTCGCCTTCACGCCGGTACCAACCGATATCAAAGCGCCCTCATAAACTCCCGCACTCCTGCCGCACGAAACCAAAATCACACGTTCAGCATCCATTGTAGCCAGAACCTTGAACTTCGATCCAGAAACCGAGGGCGTACGGAAAGGCCCATTGTCTACCGCGACTGCTGAACGACTCACGGAACCCGACGGAGAAGCCAACCTGCCCTCAGCATCCAAAGCCCTGTTGCGCCAAGACTGCAGTTCGCGGATCAATGCTAGATTCGTGGGCTCAGCGCTACCTGCCGCCAAAGCCGCTTTGCGAGAAGCCTCAGCCTGCGCAGCCGTCTGGTAACTCTCCGCATCCCCCGCTGGCAGGGCTGCCGCAACGCGTGCGAGCAGAGCAGCACCCACAGCCCAGGCGAACATTGTCCGCTTTAAACGTGGGTATTCTGGGCGAAGGGTTTTCATTTCGGGAGTAATTGAGATGAGAATGCCAGACAAGCCTGAGACTACTTCGTAACCTTCGCGGTGTGAGAACCGTGTTTCTTGAACACTCGCGTTGGGGAGAACTCACCAAGTTTATGGCCCACCATATTCTCGGTAACAAAAACTGAGTTGAAGATTTTCCCGTTGTGAACCAAGAAAGTGTGGCCCACGAATTCAGGAGTGATGGTGGAACGGCGAGACCAAGTCTTCACGGGTTTTTTAACGCCTGAATCATTGAGCTTGTCGATCTTCTCGAGCAAATGCTGCTCGACGAAAGGTCCTTTTTTTAGAGATCTACCCATAAGAAAAATTAGGAAGGCTTACTTGCTGATCTTGCGACGCTCAACGATGAACTTGTCGCTCCCCTTGTGTTTACGACGGGTTTTGAAGCCCTTCGCGAGCTGGCCCCACGGACTCACCGGATGCTGGCGACCGCCCCCACCTTTAGACTTGCCCTGGCCACCACCCATTGGGTGATCCACAGGGTTCATCACCATCCCGCGAACAGTTGGCCGAACCCCGCGCCAGCGGCTTCGCCCAGCCTTGCCACTGGAAACATTCATGTGCTCGACGTTGCCAACCTGCCCCATCGTCGCATAACAATCCTCATGAACCTTCCGGATCTCGCCAGAGGGCAGTTTGAGGAGCGCATAACCGGCTTCGCGGTTTGAAAGAATCACTTGCTGACCCGCGCTGCGCGCCATCTGGCCCCCGCGTCCGGGCACGAGTTCGACGCAATGAATGGCTGCACCAAGCGGAATCTTCGCAAGCGGCAGAGCGTTTCCAACGGCGGGTTCCGCGTCCGGACCTGCGCAAACCTTCGCGCCGACGACGAGTCCCACCGGGGCCAAAATGTAAGCCTTGTCACCATCAGGATAGCTAAGCAAAGCTAACCGAGAGGAGCGAAGCGGGTCATACTCGATACCCACGACTTCGGCGACGACGCCGCGCTTCTTACGCTTGAAGTCGACCAACCGATGGCGCTGCTTGTTGCCTCCGCCCACATGACGACAAGTGATGCGTCCGTTGTTGTTCCGACCGCCAGTCTTTTTCCGAGTCACCAATAGGCTTTTCTCGGGCTTCGACTTTGTAATTTCTTCAAACGACGGCAGTGCCTTGAATCTGCTAGTTGGCGTCAGGGGCCTGAAAGTTTTGAGTGCCATATGCTAAGGTAGGTTAGCTGGGTGTTTTCCTAATTACGCCAATTCAATCTTCTCGCCCGCAGCAAGAGTAACCACTGCCTTCTTCCAAGCGGCAGTACGTCCAGCGGCGGCGGTCCGTTGGCGACGCGCCTTCCCAGAATGGTTGCTCGTGTTCACCGCCACTACTTTTTTGCCAAACAACTCTTCAACTGCCTTGCGAATTTCGATCTTGTTCGCGTGCGGAGCCACTTCAAAAACGTACTTGCTGAGCGAGTCGCCTTGGACTGCCGACTTTTCAGTCAAGCGGACTTTGCGGATAATCTGTGTGGAAAGGTGCATAACAACTTAGCTGTTGATCCGCTTTGCGATTTCTTCGAGAGCGGAAGTGGTGACCACTACCTTCTTGTACCTTAGCAGGTCCTCGGCGTTCACATCGGCGGATCGCACGAGATGAACGTAACTCACGTTACGAGCTGCCAAGTAGGTGTTGTCGGTGAAACTGCTGGAGACAACCAACGCGCTGTCCGTTCCGGAGACGCCACCGATAAGCTTCAGAAAATCCTTTGTCTTGGGAGCGGCGACCTCGAGAGTCGAGACAGTGATGACTTCACCGGCGCGAATGCGCTCAGAAATTGCTTTCTTAAGCGCCGCACGCTTGACTGTCTTCGAAACGGTCTTGCGATAGTCGCGGGGCTTGGGACCAAACGCAACACCACCACCGACCCACACTGGGGAGGACTTGTACCCGGCACGGGCACGCCCCGTTCCCTTTTGCCTCCAGGGCTTAGCTCCTGACAGATTTACATCTGCCTTCGACTTCGTGTTTGCGGTGCCGCTACGACGAGCAGCACGATAGGCGACAACCACATCGTGAAGAGCCTGCGTGTAACGGCCGTTCTCCACTACTGGAATCCCTGCAGCCTTCGCTGCATCAACTGTGAGAATAGATGCGCTCATTGTTTTACTTGGCTGAGACTCCCTTGATTGCTGGACGAACGACGACGTAGCTTCCGATTGCGCCGGGGACCGCTCCTGAGACAAGTATGACGCCCTCCTCTTCTCGGACCTGAACGACCCGGAGGTTCTGTACGGTCTTCCGCTCATCGCCCATATGACCAGGCATTGATTGATTTTTCCACACACGGCCAGGGGTGGAGCGCATCCCGATCGCTCCGGGACGGCGATGCATCATCGAACCGTGGGAGGCTGGCTGGCCGGCAGCGTTGTGCTTGCGCACGATGCCCTGAAAACCCTTGCCCTTTGAGCGGCCGATGACGTCGACAATGTCCCCTACCTCGAACTGTTTTACGGACAGATCTACACCTTCGAACTCGGAGCCATCACCATTGGAGCGAAACTCGCGAAGGTGTTTCTTCGCCCCAACCCCGGCCTTCTTGAAGTGCCCAAGTTCAGGTTTATTGACCCGCTGTGGCTTCTGTTCATCAAAACCAACTTGGATGGCGGCGTATCCCTCCTTCTCCACGGTTTTGGTCTGCACCACGGTGTTTCCACCAGCTGCAATTACGGTGACAGGTGTGACGCGTCCCGACTGATCGTACACGCGAGTCATCCCGAGTTTTTTTCCTAAAAGTCCAATCTTCATGTGCGCTAGAAACGGTTAGCGGTCGGCTCAGATCTTGATGGTGATATCCACGCCAGCAGGGAGGTTGAGCTTTTTGAGCTCATCCACCGTCTTCGCAGTCGGCTCGACGATGTCGAGAAGACGCTTGTGGGTCCGAATTTCAAACTGGTCCATCGACTTTTTATCGACGTGAGGAGAGCGGTTCACGGTGAAGCGCTCAATCCGGGTCGGAAGCGGGATCGGGCCCGAAACCTTGGCTCCAGTGCGCTTTGCCGTTTCGACAATCTCGCTCGCAGACTGATCTAGCATGCGATAATCGAAAGCTTTGAGGCGGATGCGGATACGTTGTCCGGTCATGGTATGGTTTGGTTGGCCTCTCTAAATCGGCCCGTTAAATTTTAGGCTTTTCCCTTTTGGTCCAGCACGGCGGCCTTCACCTGCTCAGGGACTTGTTCAAAGTGTGATGGCTCCATTGAGTAGCTCGAGCGCCCCTTCGAGAGCGACCGAATCGCTGTAGCGTATCCGAACATCTCCGCCAATGGCACTTCAGCAGTGACGATAGAAAGGCCGATCTTGTTCTCAATACTCGAAATCCGGCCTCGGCGTCGGTTCAAGTCGCCCATGATGTCTCCCTGAAACTCTTCAGGGGTTGAGTTCTCAACACGCATGATCGGCTCGAGAAGGATCGCCTTCGCCTTCTTCATGCCGTCTTTCACCGCAAAGATAGCCGCCATCTTGAAGGCCATTTCATTGGAATCGACGTCGTGGTAGCTGCCATCGATGATGTCGACGTTGATATCAATGACCGGATAGCCACCAACAATGCCGTTGAGTACAGCCTCTTCGATTCCCTTCTTCACCGCTGGGATATAGTCCTTGGGAATGGTTCCGCCGACCACCTTGTTCTCGACGGTCAACCCCTTGCCACGTTCGTTGGGTTGCACATTAACGATCACATGCCCGTACTGGCCTCGGCCACCGGACTGCTTGATCAACTTTCCTTCGCCCACGGCATGAGCTGTGATGGTCTCACGGTATGCGATCTGAGGTTTGCCCGAATTCGCATCGACTTTGAACTCGCGAAGGAGCCGGTCACGAATGATCTCCAGGTGGAGTTCGCCCATTCCAGCGATAATCGTCTGCCCAGTGTCTTCATCAGTAAACACACGGAAGGTTGGATCTTCTTCGGCCAAGCGCGCCAGAGCGTTGCCCATTTTCTCCTGGTCCTGCTTTGTCTTCGGCTCAATCGACATTGAAATCACCGGATCCGGGAAGGATGGCGGCTCCAAAAGCACAGCATGATCCTCGTCGCAAAGAGTATCGCCCGTGGTGATGTTCTTGATGCCCACGATCGCCGCGATGTCACCTGAGTAGCAGGTGTCCAGATCCTCGCGCTTGTCCGCCTGAATCTGAATGATACGGCTGATTCGCTCACGCTTGTTGGTGCGTGGATTATAAACCGTGTCCCCCTTCGAGAGCTTGCCGCTGTAGACACGGAAAAACACGAGTTTGCCAACAAAAGGATCACTCCAGAGCTTAAAGGCCAGCGAACAAAACTTGCCCGCATCGTCAGTGATCACGTCAACGGGAGCCGCTGTATCAGGATCCTGCCCTTTCGCGGCAGGAATATCCAAAGGACCCGGGAGATAATCAATCACTGCATCAACCAAGTACTGAACCCCCTTGTTCTTAAAAGCGGATCCACCAACAACAGGACAAAACTTGTTTGCGATCGTCTGTCGACGGATGCCGGCCTTGAGTACAGCCGGAGGAATTGGCTGCTCCTCAATAAATAACAAGCCAACTTCTTCATCCAGGTCAGCAATCTGCTCCACGAGGTCGCGATGCGCCTTATCAACCAAGTCCACGAGATCCGCAGGAATCTCCTCGACTGCATAAGTTGATCCAAGCTGGCTGTCGTCGCTATAAACAATCGCCTTTTTGTTCACCACATCCAGTTGTCCACGAAGGGTGTCCTCCTTGCCGATCGGAATCAGAACAGGCCAAGCATTCGCAGCTAATTTTTTGCGCATCGAGTCGATTGCTGCCGCAAAATCAGAACCAACGCGGTCCATCTTGTTGATGAACGCGATCCGAGGAACGTTGTACTTGGTGGCTTGGCGCCAAACGGTCTCGGACTGAGGCTGCACGCCAGCAACCGCATCGAAAACGGCAATCGCTCCATCAAGAACGCGCAATGAGCGCTCCACCTCGGCCGTGAAATCCACGTGCCCAGGAGTGTCGATGATGTTTACACGCATTTTCTGCCCTTCGTAGAGCTTAACTACCCCAGCCTGCACGGTCTGCTGCCAGAAGCAGGTTGTGGCCGCGGATGTGATGGTGATGCCCCGCTCGCGCTCCTGCTCCATCCAGTCAGTGACGGTAGTGCCCTCGTGCACTTCACCCATCTTATGGATCATTCCGGTGTAAAACAGAATACGCTCAGTGAGGGTCGTTTTGCCCGCATCGATGTGCGCGGCAATCCCGATGTTACGCGTCTTTTCGAGCGGGTAAGCGCGGTTCGGAGAATTTGGATTCGTTGACACTTTAGGAGACAATAAGCCTAGGGCGGCGGTTGAATTTACTTTCGAGATTCCGCCTAGAAGCGGAAGTGGGCGAATGCGCGGTTGGCTTGGGCCATTTTGTGGGTGTCGTCGCGCTTCTTGATCGCGTTCCCCTGACCGTTAGACGCGTCCCGAAGTTCGTTCGCCAAAGCGTCTGCGAGTCCAGTTGCCTTGCGGGATTTCGCGTACCCGACAATCCAACGCATCGCCAAAGCCAAAGCACGGGCAGGGGCGACCTCCATGGGCACTTGGTAGGTTGCACCGCCAACACGACGGCTCTTCACCTCGAGACGCGGCCGAACGTTATCCACCGCTTTGTTGAGGATCTCAAGCGGATCGACGGTTTCAGACTTCTGGCGGGTCTTCTCAATCGCTGCGTAGACGATACGCTCAGCGAGAGATTTCTTTCCGCTCTGCATGACTGAGGCGATGAGACGCGCAACAACTGCGCTCCCATAACGACTGTCCAACTTTTCTTCTTTGTGAATGACGCGACGACGACGTGACATGGCTGTTGTCCTAAAAGAGGTTCAGATGAAGACTTACTTCTTGCCCTTGCCTTTTCCGCCCTTGCCTGCGGCAGCGGCTTCTTGGCCGGGCTTGGGACGCTTGGCTCCGTACTTGGAACGAGAGCGGCGACGCCCGTCGACCCCGAGGGAATCCAAGCTTCCGCGAACGATATGATAACGAACGCCTGGCAAATCTTTCACGCGGCCACCGCGAACCAGCACAATCGAGTGCTCTTGGAGGTTGTGCCCCTCTCCCGGGATGTACGCGATCACCTCGTAACCATTGGTGAGGCGAACCTTCGCCACCTTACGGAGAGCGGAGTTAGGCTTCTTCGGTGTACGGGTCATGACCTGCACGCAGACACCGCGACGGAAAGGGCACTTCGTGAGCGCTGGGCTCTTCGACTTGACCTGGATCTGTTTACGCCCTTTACGGACGAGCTGGTTGATCGTTGGCATGAAAACTCTTGGGAACTAGGTGTACTCCGTTGGGTCGGCCGGGAGCTTTGGCCGGACAGATCTTCCGAGGGTATCCGCGCTGCGGACAATTCTCTCTTCACAATCTGACGGCTTCGGCTCTCGACAATGCACCTCTCGAGCAACCTAGGAGAACGGCCATGATAGCCAGACTCCAAAGCCGCGAGAGCGCTAGGTTTTCACCCAGCGAGAGCGCGAAGGGGTGGGGTTTATACGCCCCTGACTCGCGGGTGGCAAGGGGAGTTTGAAGTTTTCCCCGCTTTTACCGCGACGGCTTGAAGTGAGAAAGCGGCTTGCCACCGAGTCTTTCGGATGGGCAGGCCTGTTTTTAATCCGTCGTTAGCAGCTGATTTGCAGAATTTAACCAATGCAAAGCGACCACCATTCAGTGCTCGGCCGACGTGGCGCCACCTAAGGCGCGGACGGATCATAAAAAATTTCCATCCGTTCCCTGAGCAGGCGCAGAAATTGTCGGAGATCGCCCACGCGTTGGCGGCATTCCGCGGGGCAAGGGAGGCCCGAATTACCCATCAAATTTTGTGTAAAATGCTACAGAGGAGAGTTTAGCGCCCACATTTTAGCCCGAAACGAGCACCTAGCAACATTAAAAAAATCGGCAAAAATCTATCCCTGAGTTATTTGCGATATTTAAAATCCATAATAAATTTAGCGCCAATTACAAGCATTGCCCAACAAACCCCGCTACACTAAAAATTCGCAAATCATTCGGGAACACAATTTTGCGAATTAACGCGCCCCAGCCTGCGCCCAGACTCAGCCGCCGCCCGACCCCGCCGCAGTCAAAAATTTTGCTCTGTACGCGTCCATCCGAGGGCGAGTATGGTTTTCAGCTGAAAGGGATGGTTGCTTAGCCCTGCTCACCAAGGACGCTGCTAAGATTCCGAGAGGCCGTGCAGTCTTACCCTGAAAGCTAACGCGGAAATTCGCCGTCATTGATCTGATTTCACCGCTCGGTTTTCTTGCTCCTAAACATACGAATCTAAGAACCAACGACTAACCCCCGACACCAGCACCATGAATAATTACAATCCAACCGGATGCACCTTCGGACCTGACAGTTCACCTCTGATGCACCCTGAAGCGATGGGGCCAATGTCCAGGCGCGATTTTCTAGTCAGAAACGGATTGGGCTTAGGCGGTCTTGGTCTCGCGGCGATGTACGGCATCAATCCGTTCGACGTGACCGGCGCGCATGCAGCCGGCCCGCTCGCTCCCCGACAACCACATTTCAAAACCAAAGCCAAAGCAATCATCCAAATTTTTGCGGGTGGAGCGCCTTCAACGGTGGACACTTGGGATCCGAAACCCGAACTAACGAAGGCGAACGGCCAAAAGATCCCGGGGTACGAGGGCAAGGCCCTAGGGTCACCCTTCAAATTCACGAAAACTGGTAAATCTGGAGTTGAGGTGTCTGAAATCTTCCCCGAGATAGGGAAGCACATTGATAACATTGCGGTGATTCGCTCCCTCTTCGCAGAAATTCCGGACCATGACATTGCGACTAAAATGTTAATGACCGGTTCCGCGCAGTTGCCAAGACCGAGCTTGGGTTCTTGGCTCGTGTACGGACTTGGCACCGAGAATCAAAACATGCCCGGATTTATCACGCTAGGTGGGCGATCGTCGGCACGCCAATGCGCTTTCTTACCGGGCATCTTCCAAGGGTGTAACGTTGATTACGATCCCTCAAAACCGCTCACTTCCATCTTGGCAAATATCAACAGCGAATTCAGCAGCCTCGACCGCCAGCGCCGGCAGTTGGACCTCGCCGCGCAATTTAACAAAATCCATGCCGCGCAGCTTCAAAGAGACGCGCAACTCGAGGCCCGCATTGAAGCTTTCGAAATCGCGTTCAAAATGCAGACCGAGGCGACCGATGCCTTTGACATTAGTAAAGAATCAGAGAAAACGCGCGAGATGTATGGGATTGGCGGAACGGCAATGGGGCGAGCCAATAGCAATGCCAGCAAGCTCCTAGTTGCGCGTCGTTTAGTGGAGCGTGGAGTGCGTTTTGTTCAAGTCGCCTCCTCAGGCGGCTGGGATACACACGATGATATCGCCAACACGGTCAAAGCTGCCGCCACCGCGATTGATGGCCCTGCAGGCGCCCTGCTGCAGGACCTTAAAGAGCGGGGTCTTCTTGACTCAACTCTCGTGATTTGGGGCGGGGAATTCGGCCGCACGGTCACCGCGGGGGGGGCAGCGGGGGCACCTGGTCGCGACCACAATGGTAGAGCGATGGTCGCTTGGATGGCTGGCGGCGGGGTCAAGGGTGGCACCACTTACGGGGAGACAGACCCATTCGGCGGGCGCGCGGAGAAAGACAAGATGCACATTCACGACCTGCACGCGACGATTCTTCATCTGATGGGCTTTGACCACACGAAGCTTACCTACACTTACAACGGCCGTCCATTCCGCCTGACTGATAACTTCGGCAACGTTGCGAAAGAGATCATCGCATAATCTCAGTTTTACCCCAGCTGCCTACTCATGAAGCCCGCCACGGTTGTAGACCCAACCGCGGCAGAGTTTCAGTGTTCCCAGCTCAAACTCTCACGAAAGATGAAATTATCCAGACCCACCGTTGCCTTGTTATTTGCGTCGGTTTTCGGCCAAGCGGCCGTGAGTCCCGCGGCGGTCTCACAGCAGATTTCGTCTGAACATCTGCAATTCTTTGAGAATAAAATTCGGCCTATCCTAGCGACTCACTGCTTGGAATGTCATTCTGCGGACAAAGGCAAAATCAAGGGTGGGTTGAACCTTGACTCAAAGCCGGACTGGATCAAGGGAGGCGAATCCGGAGCATTAATTAAGGAAGGGGATGTTAAAGGCAGTACTTTAATTAAGGCAATCACTTGGGAGGACGACCTGCAAATGCCCCCGAAGAAGAAGCTGAATGACGACCAAATCGAAGACCTGAAAAAGTGGGTAGCGATGGGAGCCCCAGATCCGCGTGAACCATCAAAAAACGCGGCAAAATTGGATAAAAAAGCCCACTGGGCGTACCAGCCGGTTCAGCGACCAGAACCACCGAAGGTGAAAAATGCCAGCTGGTGCATGAATTCCATCGATAAGTTCGTGCTCGCGAAGCTCGAGGAGAAATCCATGATCCCCTCCACAGCAGCGGAGAAGGAAGCACTGCTCCGCAGGGCTTACTTTGACCTCATTGGGATCCCGCCTACTCCCAAACAAATCGAGGATTTCACTAAAGATCAGCGTCCCGAGGCGTTTGCTGCCGTCATAGACCGGTTGCTCGCAGATCCGGGATACGGAGAACGCTGGGGAAGACACTGGCTGGACACCGCGCGATACTCCGACACTACTGGGGCCGCGGGCAATGAACTCCGAGGTCAAGACTATCGGTACAGCTATGCTTGGGCTTACCGCGAATGGGTGATCAAGGCGATTAATGCCGACATGCCCTACGATCAGTTCATCTTAAACCAGATCGCGGCGGATAAAATTCCAAACAATTCCAAGGAAAACTTGGCCGGCATGGGCTTCTTAACCGTGGGGCAGCGGTTCAGGACGCAGGATGATGTGATCAACGACCGTATTGATGTGGTAGGGCGCGGAATGCTCGGTCTCACATTAGCGTGCGCACGCTGTCACGATCACAAGTTTGATCCGGTAACCGCAGCTGATTACTACGCGCTCCGGGGTATTTTCGAGAGCTGTACTGAACCAAAAGAGGGCCCACTTATTGCGGGAGATCCAGAGTCTCCCGCAGTCAAGCTCTTCAACCAAAAAGTCGCTGAGCTCGAGAAAAAGTCCTTGGAAGCGTACTTCGGAATCATCAGGGAAGTCGGCGACAAAGTCCGAAAAAATGCTGACGGGATGTTCGAGTACATGATGCTTACGTCCAAAGCATTTAACCCAGAGCCCACTCCCGAGCAGCTCAAGCGATCCGTGGAGATCACTACGAGGATCAAAATGGATGACCGAGAAATCGGGGATGCGATCGGAAGAGTGTTCAGGGAAAACAACAAGTTTATGGGCCCGTTTATCAAGCTTGCCATGCTGCAGAAGCGCGCTGACAAGCCCGAGGGGCGTGATGCCCTAGTAAAGATGATGCTGGAGGGGAAGACTAAGGACAAAGCTTCCCCGAAAGTCCTTGCCTTCCTTGCGATGGAGAAAAGCAAAGGGCCATTGCCGTCTGACATTTCGGGGGCAGCGAGCTTGTTCGCCAAATTCATGGCGGATTTTGAACCCAAGGTTCCTGGTCTTTTCGCAGTACTCACGGACCCCGCCAAGGATCCGAAGAACTCAGTTGAGAAGGAGTCCTACGAACTGGCGACATTCCCCTTCAATCTTGTCCAGGCATCGGAAGTGAATGAGGAGCGAATCCGCAAAGATGTACAAAACTGGGGGCTTCGATTAGGAGGTCGCCTGCAAGGCCGCTCAAGTCTGGATGAAATCAATCAATTGAAGCTTACCTTCAAGGGTGGTCCGGTGAGAGCGATGGCATTGGAGGACCTTCCACGACCGAAGGACTCACCTTTATTCGTGAGAGGAAATGCACCAAAGCCCGGCGAAGAGGTAAAGATCATCCCCCGCCGCTTCATTGATGTTCTAAGTGAGGGAGGGCAATCAGAACCTTTCGGTAAAAATGAAAGTGGCCGCTATGGCCTGGCGAAAGCCATCGCGAGCAAAAAGAACCCCCTGACCGCCCGGGTAATGGTCAACCGCATTTGGATGTACCACTTCGGAGAAGGCTTGGTGCGCACCCCTGATGACCTGGGAAATCAGGCAGGGGCGCCTTCTCATCCAGAACTTCTCGATTTCTTGAGTGCATGGTTCATGGAAGACATGGGACCAACCAAGCCCGCCTGGTCGGTCAAGGCCCTCCACAAGGCCATCATGCTCTCTCGAACATACCAGCAGTCCAGTAATAGCGTCATGAAAAGCGGTGGCGAGATGAGTTATGAAAAGCTAGACCCAAGCAACAGCCTCATTTGGCGTGCAAATGTGAGGCGCCTCGACTTCGAGTCGTTCCGCGACTCTCTGCTGAGCATGGCGGGCATTCTGGATAGGAGCACGATCGGTGGGCCGTCGTTTAATGTGACGGACGAGCCGTTCATTCCCAAGCGTGCGGTGTACGCCTATATCGACCGTGCCGCCATGCCTGACCTGCTGATGCAGTTCGACATGGCAAACCCCGATCAACCGAACACGAAGCGCACAAGCACCATTGTGCCGCAACAGGCGCTTTTCCTAATGAACAGCCCGTTCTCTGCTTCGGTTGTCCAAAATATTGTGAAACGTCCCGAAGTGGTCAACGCAGTCGCAGTTGAAAAAAACACAGACAAAGGCATCACAGCTATCTTTAGAATTGTGCTTCAGCGGAGCCCCTCCCCGTTGGAACGCAAGTTGGCCATGGATTTCCTCATCAGTGAAAATAACAAGCAGGCATCCGTCAAAGCGCAGACCGCGCAAATCACCAAGGACGCAGCCAAAACAGCGCAGGAAAAGGTCAAGCGTGCGCAGAACACCAACAACGGCCGGAATGCCATCGCGAACGAGGGCGAGGCTGTGCAACGGGTGACCTTTTCACCTTGGGAGACTCTCGTGCAAGCACTGCTATTTTCGAATGAGGCGGCCTATATAAACTGACATTTGGTATACTTCTGTCCAAACGGGCAGAGTTTTGTGAGACTTTTGCCCTGCAGGGTTGCCACACCCTGCGGGGCAATTCATTTTTAGACACCGCTCAGCCGTATGCGCATCACTCTCTTCGTACCCTGCTTCATTGACTCCCTTTACCCGAACGTGGCGATGTCCATGGTCAGGATTTTTGAGCAGCTTGGACACACGGTCGATTTCCCTGAAAACCAAACCTGCTGCGGCCAACCCCCATTCAACTCAGGATATTGGGAGGAGGCGCGCTCCGTCGCCTCCAAGCAGCTGGAGGCCTTCAAGAATGCGGAATGCATTGTATCCGGGTCCGGTTCATGCGGCGCCATGTTCAAGGTTTTCTACCCGGAGTTATTCCACGGACACTCGCTTGAGGCCGAGGCAAAGACGCTTTCATCCAAAACCTGGGAGTTTTCCGAGTTTCTGGTCAATAAACTGAAAGTGACCGATGTTGGCGCACGCTTCGAAGGCCGCGCGACCTTCCACGACGGCTGCCATGGCCTGCGTGAGCTTGGAACCAAGGCGGCCCCCAGGACCCTGCTAAGTGCCGTAAAAGGACTCGAATTAGTCGAGATGGGGGAAGCGGAGAGCTGCTGCGGCTTCGGCGGTACATTCGCGGTCAAATACCCGCAGATCTCGACTGCGATGGCCGAAGTAAAGTGCACCTCCATTTGTGAAACCAAAGCCGACTACGTCATAAGTAATGACTCAAGCTGCCTGATGCAGATCAGCGGTTGGCTCAACCGGAACGTGGGATCGGTGAAGTGCCTGCATCTCGCCGAAGTCCTCGCAGCACGTTAATTTTTGCCCGATCAAAGAAAGCTTTCTTGCCGTCAGGTTTAAAATCAAACCGCCCACAGCTTCCAATCCCCATGCAAGTCATCGAAGAAGCAGCACCATCCTCTCAGTTTGACAAGGATGCCGACAAATCCACCAACGACACCCCCCGTCGCTCGGCGGTCTATCGCGCACTCTTCAACTACAAGACTGCACGCGATAGAACCGGCGCAACATTCACAGACTGGAAATCTGCGCGCGCGGCCGCCTCCACTATCAAGCATGAAGCGGTCAATCACCTCGACAAATACCTGGAGGAGTTTGAACGCAACTTCACCGCACGCGGCGGAAAGGTATTCTGGGCCAACGACAGCCAGCAGGCGCGCAATTATATTCTGAATCTGGCAAAGGAAAAAAACGTCAAAGCTATCGTCAAATCGAAGGCAATGACGGGCGAAGAAATCCACCTCAACGAGGCACTGGTTGAGGCTGGATTCGGGGTGGTGGAAAGTGATCTGGGTGAATTCATCCAGCAGCTCAAAGGTGAAGCCCCATACCACTTCGTATTCCCCTGCATGCACCTGCGCAGAGATGAAATCAGCGAATTGTTTAACCGAGAACTCGGCACCGCAAAGACAAACAGCCCTGAAGAACTCACGATGATTGCCCGAAGAGTTCTCCGCCGAACCTACATTGAAGCGGACATGGGCATCTCCGGCGGGAATTTTATCGTTGCCGACACAGGCATGATTTCAATCACCGAGAACGAGGGGAACGCTCGGCTCACCGTCGGACTGCCCCGCATCCATATCGCGCTTGTTGGGATCGAAAAAGTGGTCCCCCGCCTTGGCGACCTCGCGCTGCTGCTACCCATGCTCGCGACCGCTGGCACTGGACAACACCTCACCGGTTACAATTCAATGTACGGCGGCCCTCGGCAGCCGGGCGAAAATGATGGCCCCGAAGAATTCCACGTCGTGCTGCTCGACAACCACCGCACTCGACTACTTGCGGACCCCGAGCAGCGCGACGCGTTGCACTGCATCCGCTGCGGAGCCTGTTTGAACGTCTGCCCAATTTTCAAGAACATCGGGGGCCACACTTACGGAACAACGTATCAGGGCCCGATTGGTTCTGTGATCACGCCGCACTTCCGCGGACTGCAGGATTGGAAACACCTCTCAGGCGCCTCGTCACTGTGCGGCGCCTGCACCGAGACTTGCCCGGTTGGAATCGACATCCACCACCACCTACTACACAACCGTCGCAATGCAGCGACGCAGAAGCCCGCGCTGATCGAGGGGCTGGCTTGGAAAGCTTTTTCATTTCTCATGCGGCGACCACGGCTCTACTCCGTACTCACCCGCCTCGCGCCATTCGCTGCAAAATTACACCCGTTGGTTCAAGGCACGCTTGCCGACCCTGTTCGTGCTTGGACAAGCACGCGGGATTTCCCAGAGCCCGCTACGGAAAATTTCCGAACTCAATTCAAACGTCATCAATCCGGTAAGAATCAGGAGACATCACCGAAACAAAACCCACGCTGATGATCGCCACCTCACATTCATCAACAACCGTCAGTGGTGACCGGAATTTGATCCTCGCGAAAATCCGTGAGGCACTTCGCGAAGAGGCGCCATTGAAACATCCAGCGGAACGCTCGGCGGGAGGAGAGCCCACAACCGCGCATTTCCGAGAATGGCTGCCGCCTGTTGGACCGTCCACAGACGAACGATTCGCGCTGTTTGCTCGGCTTAGCGAGACACTGAAAACAGAACTACATCTTTGCGCAGATGCGGCTCAAGCAGCCGGGGTAATCTCTGCAATCGCTAAAGAATCCGCATGGAAAACCATTGCACTCCATCACGGCGAACTCACCGACGCCTTGGCTGAGGTGCTCCCTGAATCGCTGCAGTGCTTGTGGGTCGACAAAGGCTATGACAAGGACACGCTCGAGGCCTGCGACGCAGGTGTCTCTGAGTGCGAACTGTTGGTCGCGCAAACAGGCTCAGTTTGCGTGACTGGACCAAGTTCGGGTGGCCGCGTGCTCAGTGTTCTCCCGCCTCATCATCTCGTGATTGCACGGCGCAGCCAGTTGGTGACCGATCTCACCGAGGCCTACGCCAGTCTTGCGACGAAATACCGAGACAAGGGCTACCCCAGCATGATCTCGTTCATCACCGGACCAAGCCGCACAGGCGACATCGAACGGATTCTTGTTTTGGGAGCGCACGGACCCAAACGACTGACCGTGCTCCTGCTGCCGTAGGCCCAAGTACCACGGTGGAAGTAACGCAAACCACGTGCACACTACCGCACGACGCGCGACAAGAGCGCGTTGTGAATTGCGTGAATCAGCGCAGGTCCCTCGTAAACGAGAGCGGTGTAGATCTGAATCAAAGCGGCTCCGGCATCCAACCTGCGCAGCGCTTCATCCGCGGAGCCAATCCCGCCAACCGCGATCACCGGCAACCGCGTGCGTGAAACGACGAACTTGAGCACTTCAAAAGAGCGCTCCCTGAGCGGCCGACCACTGAGACCGCCCTGCTGACGGCGTGCCTCCGGAACCGAAGAATGGTCAATCGTAGTGTTGGTCACGATCAAGCCCGCAAGTTTGTTCGCTTCCACTAGCGCAAGAATTTCGTCGATTGCCGGCCATTCCAAGTCCGGCGCGATCTTCAACAGCAGCGGCGCAGACCCTGTATTTTCAGCCTGAACCGCTCCGAGCAACTCCTCGAGCGCGGCTTTATCCTGGAGCTTTCGAAGCCCCGGCGTGTTCGGAGAGGACACGTTCAATACAAAATAATCACCAAGCCCCCGCAGTCGCCGAAACGAGGTCACATAATCTGCAGTCGCTTCCTCTAGTGGCGTGACTTTCGATTTTCCGAGATTCACTCCGACCGGAATAGAGGGCCATCCCCCATCCGCGCGCAACGTCTCAAGACGACGCGCGATGCCCTGCGCACCCTCGTTGTTAAAGCCCAACCTGTTGATCACCGCCTCCAACTCGGGCAGCCGAAACAAGCGCGGCCTCGGATTGCCTGGTTGCGCCTTCGCGGTAACGGTGCCGATTTCTGCAAAACCAAATCCAAGCGCTTCCCACGCAGCCAACGCCACCGCGTTTTTATCAAAGCCCGCCGCCAGCCCGACCGGGCTCGGAAATCGAACACCGAAGACTTCGCGCCCCAAGCGCGCGTCCAAACTCGGCGCCAAAAACCGCATCAACGGCCCGAATGCCTCCAAGAACCCCATGGCGAAATGATGCACGCTCTCAGGATCCGCTGAGAAAAACAGGGGTCGAATCAAATTGCGATAGATGCTCACTCTTCCAACAAATCCTGCCTTTGGGTGCCAAATCAACGGTATTCCGCTCACATTTCAAGACACCTTATGAGCGCAATCAAAGCGCGGAGAGCGGCACCCAGAACCACGCGGGGCGGTGCCGCAGTTCATAAAGCGCCTCGTAGATGGCTTTCTCCCAAACCAACCCCGCCATCAACCCCATCCAGTCTCCCTCAGGAAGGGGCATTCTTTCGCACCACCCCTCGAAAAACGCCTCTTGGAGTTGCTTCACCAACCCCTCTTTTGAGCGCGCAACCGAGGCTGCGTACCCGAACGAGCGCCAGATTCCAGCGACATCCCGCAGCGGCAAGCTTGGCCGGCGACGCTCGCTCAAGGGACGGATGGGCTCCCCTTCAAAATCCAGCAAGAACATCCGGCCATCGCCCGCTTCCAGAACCTGACCCAAATGCAGATCCCCGTGCACGCGACTTAGAATGCACCAGCACTCGATCTCAGCAAGCTCACCCACCCCTGCACGCCAGGAGTCGCGGCCGTCCACCCACAAGTTGCGGGCCTTTTCCCACACCTCCCCCTCGACTTCTCTGGGACGCTCTGCGCACAAACCCGCGTACAATTGCGCTGCAACTGCCTCCACGCCCGCAATCCACAACCTGCGCGCCTCTGCATCCCAGGGCTCCATCTGAAATCCACTCCCCTGCGCTCCAGACGCCAGCGCCAAATGGAGTTCCCCAACGAGATGCCCGAGGCTCCGCGCCCGTTGGACATTCGCCTCGCCCCTTGCCATTTCCTCCAAAAATAAATCCCATGCGGACCGCCCGTCCACCCAGCGCTGCGAAAACCCCACCGGCATCCAGTTCCCCTCAGAATTGCGCTGCTCCAATCCGCCCCCAAATTCAGGAACACCACGAAAACCCATCTCCGAAAGAAATTCACCCACCTCAATCTCCGGATGCTTTCCAACTTCGGGGTAACGGTACCATTTGAAAAGCCACTCCCCGCCGGGGCCAACTCCCCGCCAGCATCGATTAGTCGCACCCGTCTCAATCTCACGCCAATCTACGCCTCGCGGCACCAGAGCGCCGCGAATCACACGCATGCGCCCCCGCCCGGTGACATTTTGAATCTGCACGCTCACGCTTAGAGC
>JACCED012015327.1_pt1 | contig 31587 bp, 31 predicted proteins | sample 7455021 | NCBI WGS metagenome assembly JACCED01 (sample SAMN15323456, study PRJNA562643) | freshwater metagenome | isolation source: river surface water | place: USA:Blue River Watershed | collected 2017-08-19 | reverse complement strand
GCATGCTTTTCAAGCTGGTAGCCATTGGTTGTGGTCGCAAGCTTGCGGATTCCGGGGATCGCAGAGACCATCGCGGCAATCTGGGCAAAATCTTTACGGACTGTAGGCTCACCACCTGTCAGACGAACTTTCCATAGCCCCAGGCCGGCAAAGCCCGTGACCAGGTTGCGGATTTCTTCGGGGTTGAGGAAGTGCCTCGGAGATGTCTCGACATAACCATCGGGCAGGCAGTAGCTGCACCGGTAATTGCACACATCCGTAATGGAGAGGCGCAGGTACTGGAAAGAGCGGCCGTTGGCGTCGAGGAACATGGGGGTCGTGTGATCTGGCTTAAAATTGGCGCAGCTTAGCTGCCCGCCATGCCGTACTTGCGGAACCAGGCAAGGCCCAGTGCCCAGGCCTTATCAGCGGCTGCTTTGTTGTAATTGGCGCGGTAGTCGGCATTGAAGGCGTGGCCGACCCCGGGTAGAACAATGATTTCCGACCCGCTGCTCGATTTCTTGAGCTCGGCCTGCATCCGGGCAACGGACTCGAGGCTGATGCCCGTATCTTTTTCAGCATAAAGACCCAGTACGGGCACTTTAAGCTCGGAGCCAAAGTCAACGGGGTCGAGCGGCCGCTCATCCGAGACCATACCTTCAACGCGACCGTAGTAGGCCAGCCCAGCCGTCAGCTTGGAGTTGTGATAGGCGTACTCCCAGACCGCACGACCGCCCCAGCAATAGCCAACGGCACCAGCCAGGGTTTTATGCCCGTTCAGCTGCTTGCGGGCGTAGGCGAGGGTGGCGTCCAGGTCACCATTGACCTGATCGTCGGAAACCTTGGAGATGATGTCCTGATAGATCTTATTGACATCGGTATGACCCGCCGGGTTGCCCTGGCGAACAAAAAGCTCGGGCGCAACCGCGACGTAGCCAGCATGGGCGTAACGGCGGCAGACATCTTGGATATGTTCGTGAACGCCAAAGGCCTCATGAATCACAACCACCACGGGGTATCGACCCGGTTTGGCTGGGCGGGCGAAATAGGCCGGAATCTTGCCCTCAGGGACCGGGATTTCGACCTGACCCGTTGTCAGACCATCACTGCCGGTGCGCACGATGTTATCGGAAACGGGCTCGGCCGCCAGGGCATAGCCGGTTGATAGCAGTCCAATCAGAAAAGTGCGGCGCGATACGGATGATTTCTTGGCCATGGACTCATCCTCAGTTGATGGGGGATTTGAAGAGCCAGCGATCAACCACCAGATCCGTGATCACCGCGCCGATCCAGATTGACCAGAGTGTGAGCCAGGCGGTGATGGCAAAGACCGATGCACCGGAAACGCCGGCGCCGATGGCGCAGCCGCCTGCCAGAATGGCGCCAAAGCCCATGAAGCAACCACCGATGATGTAGCGGATCATGGTGCGCGGATCATGAAAGCCTTCCAGCTTGAAACTACGGCTGAGCAGGGCAGCGGCCATCGCACCGAGCAGTACACCGGGGATCAGGCCCAGGTCAAACGACAGTGCGGCACCCGGTGGGCTCAGAAAATACATCAGGGTATCGGAGGTCGGCGCGGCAAAGCTCAGCGAATGGACAGGAACGACCTCAAAGGAATTACTGGCGACGCCAAAATTGAACCACCAGGCCGCAGCGATCATCGTGCCGACAACACAGCCAAGAATGACGGTATAGGCACTAACGGCATGTTTACGAACCATGTAGATGCCAAGCGCAAGCCATGCAAAACTGAAGAGCAGGGCACCCTCGTGGCCAATACCGGTCAGCCCGATCAGATTGCGGGACGGTCCGTCGATAGTCCACCAGCTACCAATTTCATTGCGTAACGGTGAGAAGATTCCTTCCAGTGATGCTTGGGCAGCCACTGCAAAAACCAGCCCAGTCAGCAGGGCGCGCAAATTACCACCCCCCGTCAGCACCAGCATGCGGCCCGAACATGCGCGACTCAGTGCCATACCGACCCCGAAGATGAGTCCGCCGACGATGGCACCGGAGAGCGAGCCACGGTTGCTGAACTGGCGCAGACCATTGGTTTCAAAGAACCCGCCTAAAATCAGAAGCTGTGTGGCAATCAGGGCAATGGAAAAGGTGATGAGCCAGATGGCCAGTCGATCCGCCGGTTTGCCATGGGCGACTTCCATGGTGGCAGCCCGCAGACAGAAACGGGATTGCTGTGCCGCGGCGCCAAAAATCAGGCCAATGACCAGGCCACCCAATACCAGTAGATACTCCTCGCCGAGTTGCGTGAGTAGCGCTTCAAAATTCATGGCTTGATGTAGGCGTAACGTTTCTGGTTCTGCAGCTCGGTAATACGGACCACACCCGACTTGGTGAATGTCGCTTCAAGTACAAACTTCGACTTGTCGATATTCTTCTTTTCGATGGTGAGTTCGCAGACTTCGAAGTTAACACCGCGTGTCTTGAGGTCCGAGATCAGCGACGCATATTCAAGATTGTTCTTGGGGTCGTTGGCCCCTTCCATCAGGAACTCGACACCGTCACCAAGTGCCACCACGGTGATCTGCGTCTTGGGTGCGACATCCAGATGGTTTCTTAGGCTGCGCAGGGTGCGTGTTGCCTGCGAGGCACTGTCATCCATATGGTAGACGACCTTGTCGGCAGCCAGCGCCAGAGACGTAAGCGAGGCCATGAGCAGGGCGACAGCGAGCTTTCGGGCCCGGGTAAGGGTAAAAGACATAACGTTTCTCCGGAAAATCAGAACTTATTATAGTCCTCGACCCCGGGGTTACCGGCAATACCCTTAAGCTGTGGCTGGTTAATCTGAACGGGCTTGATCGTCTTCTTGTTGCGCAGGTTACGGGCCACGACATCCCAGATCGGTTCGCCGGCCATGCCGCGGGATTCTTCCGCCACCGGCGCCCAGCCAGCGACCTTGTACTTCCTGCTGGCATCAATCAGCTTGCCGTTCAGCCGCATGTTGGTGATGCGTTTGCCGGCCTTGGCGGTCGGGTCGCAGGTGTACTGCATGCCACCGACGCGCACCATATCGCCACCTTGCTGGTAATACGGATCCGGGTTGAAGAGGTTGTCACAGACGTCTTCCATGATTTCCTTGATCTGCGCACCGGTCAGATTCGAAACCGTGACGTAGGGGTAGGTAATGGCGGTCTGATCGAGCACATTTTCCATGGTGACAGATTCACCGGGAAGTACGGTCGTGCCCCAGCGGAAGCCGGGGGAGAATGCCATCTCGGCGTTCTTCTCCTGCATCAGTGCGTTAAGAATAAGTTGGTCAAAGCTGCCGTTGAAATTGCCGCGCCGGTAGAGGAGGCCTTCTGAAACGGCGAGTTTTTCATCCAGCTTCTCGATGTACGGGGCACGCACCTTCTTGATCAGTGCATCCATCGCCGGGTCTGCCGGCAACAGGTTCGAGAAGATCGGCATCAGGCGGTAACGGTAGTCCGCAATGCGGCCATCGCGAATGTCTAGATCCAGAACGCCCAAGTACTTGCCGTTGGAGCCGGCATTCATCACCAGTGTCTTACCACCGGGGTTATCGACCAGAGTCGGCTTGGGCACGCCGTCGTGCGTGTGACCGCCAAAGATGGCATCAATGCCACGGACGCGGGAGGCCATCTTGAGGTCTACATCCATCCCGTTGTGTGAGATCACCACAACCACCTTGGCCCCCTTGCCACGGGCTTCGTCGACCATGGCCTGCATGTTCTCTTCCTGGATACCGAAAGTCCAGTCGGGCACGAAATAGCGTGGGTTAGCAATCGGGGTGTACGGGAAGGCCTGGCCAATCACGGCAACCTTGGTGCCGTTGACGTCGCGAATGACATAGGGTTTAAACACCTGGTCACCGAAATCAGCGGTCTTGATGTTCTGGGCCACGATATCGATGTGACCGACAAAATCCTTGTTGGAGATTTCCATGACGCGATCTGCGCCATAGGTACACTCCCAGTGCAGTGTCATGATGTCGACACCAAGCAGCTTGGCAGAGTCCACCATATCCTGGGCATCGGTCCACAGCGATGTGCCAGAGCCCTGCCAGGTATCGCCACCATCGAGGAGCAGGGCGCCCGGACGGTTGGCACGAACCTTTTTGACCAACGTGGCAAGGTGAGCGAAACCACCCACCTTGCCGTAGATCCTGGCCAGCTTTTCAAAGTCCAGATACGTGAACGCATGCGCGTCCAGCGTATTGGCCTTGAAGTTGAAATGGTTCAGGAAGTGGTCGCCGACCAGATGCGGTACCTGACCGCGCATGCTGCCGATGCCAAGATTGACATTCGGCTCACGGAAATAGATCGGGTTCAGCTGCGCATGGCAGTCCGTAATGTGCAGAAAAGACACATTGCCGAATGCCGGTGCCTCGTAGTAGCTTGCGGCAGACGTTTGAGCCTGAGCTTCACGCGTCGGCAGCGCCATGCCGGATGCAGCAGCTGCAGCCAGCAGCTGCAAAAATGAACGACGATCCATCGTGAAGGTCTCCGCTTCGGGTCGGGTTACTTGTTAACGGGGGATTCCGGGTCCAGCAGCAGCGCAACGAGATCACTAATCTGCTCTTCAGTCAGTATCCCCATCGCCCCAGCACGTGGCATCAGCGAACAGAGATTGGTTGCCTTGGCGTTATAGATCTTGCCCCAAGTGTAGACAATGACCTCCTCGGAACGACCGCGTAACTTTCCATAGTTGTAAAGGCTTGGGCCAATGGTGCCGTAGGAAAGTTCTTCCTTCGTAATCTGGTGGCAGTTATAGCAATTGCCGCCGTTGGCTTCGCCGGCCTTGTCGGACCAGGTCAGGCCCTTACCACTTTGGGCAATCTTTTCGCCATTCTTCCAGTCGCCCATAAACTTACCGTTTGCTGGGTCTTTCCACGTTGCTTCATTTTTGGCCTGTAGCTCCGCTCGCAGCTTTTCATTTTTTGGTGCATAGGCAGCGACTGGATTGGAGCACAACTTCTGCGTTGGATCCTGTTTCAGTCGATCAACGTTGGCGATGCCTTTGGTCTGGTAACCGCTTTGCATCATGGCGTCGAAATTCGCATCGCTTGCACCGGGGCCCCAGGAGCCATCCTTGGGAAGTGCCGGTGGGGCAGCGAGTGCCGAACCGGCAAGGGTCATGGCAGCTGCCAGAGAGAGTGCGACTGTCGTCTTCTTATTGAAAATGGTCATCTCAGTCTCTCCTTAGCGCTTGATACCGGGGGTTTGCATCTTGTAGCCGTTCGAGTTGCCTGCCATGAACGACGAAATCGCTACGGTCACATCCGAGGCATAGATCGGCTCGGGGAAGCGTTGCTGGCGGAAGCAGTCATTGATACGCCATTGCATGCTCCACATCTGGCCGGAGCTCACGCGATAGGCGGGCCAGGTTGTCCAGCCCTTGGCTGCGCCTTCGGCACTGGGGATGTAGGGCAGATCTTGCAGGCGAATCCGTTTGCCTTCCTGGCCATGGCAGGTAGCACAGGCAAAGTCATATGGGCCGGCCTGATAGTAGAAGAGGCGGCGGCCCAAGTTGTACATCTGTTTTTCTTTCGGATGCGACATGGGTGCCTTAACCTTCATACCCTTTGACTCGGAGGAGACATAGGCTGACAGGGCCACCAGATCGGCTTTCTTTGGTGACGTGAAGGATGCCTTGACGATCTCGCTGGTATCCACACCCTGCAAATTTTCCATACAGGTCAGCAGGCGAGACTCCAAGTCTTGGACCTTGTTGGTGTCTTTGAAGTAGCGGGGGAGTTGGGCATAAGCGCCCTTGACCTTACCGGCACCCAGACCCAGATCACATTTTTCCAGAGAGGCGTCCTTGGGGCCGGCCTTCTTTTTCCAGATTTCGGCGCCCGAATCGACGTACAGATCAGCTGGGTTGCCATCCTGTAACGCTTCACGATAAGCCTCGATCCCGGCGGTCGTACTGTCTTGTTGTGCTAGGGCACTGACAGCAAAGACAGACGCTGCGGCAAGCAGTGTCGCCTTGATATGCTTGGGTTGCATGATTTGTCCCCTCTCTGTTTTCTTGTGATCTGGGTGTGCGGTTGATGATGCGGCTTACGAGATGGTCGCTTCGTCCGTACGCTTGTCACCCTTGTTGTCCGTCCAGCTGCAGACAACCTTGTCGCCGGCCTTGCCACCCTTGACCTTGAAAGCCAGGTACGGGTTTTTCGAAACCGAAGGACCCCATTCGGCGGTCAGCACCGTCTTGCCAGCCAGCTCTACTTTGACTTCATTGATAAACCAGGCCGGAATCAGAGCGCCAGACGAATCTTTACGCTGACCGGTTTCCATTTCGTGGTTCATCAGTACCTTGATTTCAGTCACGCCATCTTTGCTTGCGGCGCGGATCTTCATCGGATTTGCCATGTCTAATCTCCAGTAATTTTTAAGTGTTCGGAAAGGGCGCAGGGGCGATTAGCCGCCGCAGCCGCCGAGCGTGACCTTGATTTCCTTGGTGGCGGTGAAGTACTTGCCACCGGCCTTGACCAGAACCGTCACGTTGGAGGTCTGACCCATCTTGATACGGGTCGTCACTTCCGGAAGGGTATCCGAGGTCAGGTTGAATAGAGCAGCGAGTGCGCTCGGGTTCTTTTCAACCAGAATCGAGATCTGTTCGGTGTTGGCCAGCTTGCTGACGGCTTGAATCGGCACCACGGCGCCGTTTTCGGCGATATCCGATGCCACAATCTGGACATCACTGCTGTTGCTCGGCGAGCCTGCGCCCAGCGCGCTGTATACATCGCTCATGGCTTTGGCTTCGAATGCTGCCTTGTTCCAAGCGGCGAAAGCCATCGGCGATACCGATGCGCCAAAAGCCATCAGGCCGAGACCGCTAGCCGCCTTGAGAATCTGACGACGGTCAAAACGTTGGGTGTTGGTGTTCATTCCAATCTCCTATGGGTTACTGCGGATAAAAAAGTTACTGCGTCGGTGCACCGGACAGGATCCACTTGACCAGTGCCTGTGCGTCCGAATCTTTCAGGTCTGTTTGCGGCGGCATCGGCATGGAGCCCCAGACGCCCGCGCCACCGTTCTTGACCTTGGTGACTAGCTTACCAGTGACATCCTGCCCCTTGTACTTGTCGGCCACTTCATTGAAGCCCGGGCCGACAATCTTCTGGTTGATGCCATGACAGGCCAGACAGCCTGATTTTTCGGCCAGTGCATAGTCCGGATTGTGGGCTGGTTTAGCCGATGCGCCTGCGGCAGCTCCCTGGCCACGTGTCTGACCAAACGGGCGGAACTGGGGTGCCAGTTCGCCGTGCGAGGTCTGTGCGTAGTCGGGCAGGGTCGAGCTCACCTTGGCGGCAGGCTTGCAGTTGCTCATACAGGCCGTGTTTTTGGTATCCGGCGGTGTTGTCGTCACTAGGCCCGATTTGCCCGGCCACATCGCATGTTTGCGAGACATGCCATTGCGGTTCGGCATCAGCTTCTGCACATCCTTGATGTTGCTGTCGCTGAGGGTAAAGTCATCCGGCACAATTTCGGCCAGATTGAGCAAATAGGCAACGACGGCATAGACCTCGTCATCACTCAGCGTCTTGGGGGCATTCCAGGGCATGGCTCGGTGGATGTAATCCCACAGCGTCGAGAGCGACGACACCTTCATGATGGTGGTGCGACCCGGGTAGTCGGTGCGCTTGAGGTTGGCAACGTTGCCGGTCTTGACGTCATCCTTGGTGGTCCCGCCGATCAGCGGGGTAAAGACCGTGTTGTTTTCACCAAAGGTGCCGTGACAGCTGGCACATTTGTTTTCCCAGATCACCTGACCCTGTTCGACACTCCCCGACCCTTTGGGAAGACCCTTGAAGTCTGGGCGTACGTCGATATCCCATGCCTGGATTTCGGCCGGGGTTGCATCACGGCCAACCCCCGAATACTTGTCCGCCGCGATGGATTGCGTTGCGATGGCGAGAGGAAGCAGCGCCAGAGCAACGGCCGGCTTGAACGATTTAGAGAACTTGAACATTGCTCACATCTCCGTTTTCTGCAACGCCCCACGACTGGATGGCATTGTTGTGATAGATCGATCGGGTGCCACGAACGGCGCGCAGCTGGCCATACGTTGGCTGGACATAACCGGTGTCATCCACAGCACGCGACTGCAGAATGACCGGCTTGCCATCCCAGTTCCAAGGAAGGCTGAAGCGGGTCAGTGCCTTGGATTGAACCGGGGTTTCCAGCTTGGCGCGCTTCCAGTTGATGCCGCCATCGGTCGAGACGTCGACCTGTTTGACCTTGCCGCGGCCAGACCAGGCCAGGCCGGAGATCGTGTAGTAGCCCTTTTCAAGCAGCTTCTGGCCGCCCGACGGGGTACAGATAACCGATTTGCATTCCTGAACCGAGGTGTACTGGCGGTGCTGGCCGTCCGGCATCAGGTCGATGTAGTGAACCGCTTCGTCCTTCGTGCCATACGGCTGGTCTCCGACTTCGATACGACGCAGCCACTTGACCCACGAAACGCCCTGTACGCCGGGCACAACTAGACGCAGTGGGTAACCGTTTTCCGGCCGCATCATTTCGCCGTTCATGCCGTAGGCGACGATCACTTCGTCATTCAACACCATTTCCATCGGAATCGTACGCGTCATGGCAGAGCCGTCGGCACCTTCGGCCAGCACGAACTTTTTGCTCATGTCGGCGCCACAGTCTTCCAGCAGCAAACGGAGTGGCACACCGGTAAATTCGCTACACGACAGCATGCCGTGTGTGTACTGAACGGTCGGAACGGCGACGTTACCCCATTCCATACCTGTATTGGCGCCACACTCGATAAAGTGGATGCGCGAGACGAACGGCATGCGCATGATGTCGTCCATCGTGTAAACCTTGGGCTTTTTCACAAACTCGGGGCTCGAGCCATTAACCATCAGGCGGTGCTGGGTCGGATCGATGTCATACCAGCCCTGGTGGTGGCGTTCGAAGTGCAGGCCCGAGGCGGTGATGATGCCGAACATGCTTTGTAGCGGCGAGAACGACACACTGGACTGCGTGGTCTGCGTCAGGCCGGGGCTCTGGCGGCGGATGACTTCCGACTCGAACTTGGAGGGCAGGCCGTAAGGCGCTGTTGCAACCCCTTTACCCAGCGTAGTCGCCCAGGTTTGCGGTTGCAGGATGTACGGATCGCCACTAGCGGCATTGACTGCATCGCTGCCGTGGGCAAAAGCATGTCGACCGGTAACCGCAGCGACTGCCGCGGCCAGTGAGCCACGCAGGAAATTGCGCCGTCCCTGAGTGACTGCTTCGATTTCGGTGGGTGTCAGAAAGTTTTCGGGCGCCTTCTGAATGCGACCCGGCTGTTTCAGGCCTTCCGGTGTTTCAACCGGGGTCAGTTCCTCGTGTTTAGCCATTGCAACTCCTTGTACCCTCAGAAAATTGTTTAAGTGGGATATAGTTTATGTTGAACTATACTGAACACCTGCCGCAGAAGCATCATGCAGTGCAATAATTCACCCATGATCCGACATCACTCTTTCTTTAAATCGGTGTTGCTGTTCGCAGCGCTGTCGCTGCCGGCGGCGGCGTTTTCTAGTGCCGCCGATGACAAGGCCTTTGATAGTCTCCATTTCAACTGGAAAGCCTTACGGCTTGCTGACGCCATCAAGGAGGTCCGCGGGGATGGGGCCCGTGTCATCGCCGTATTTACGGAGCCCGAGTGCGGGTACTGCCGCAAGTACGAAAAGACGCTGGCTCAGGTCGATAACGTGACCATCTACCGATTTTTGATGCCACTCGATCCGAACCGGAGCAGGGCGTCAGTGACCGTCTGGTGTGCCGGGGATACCGATGAGCAACGGCTTGAGGCGCTCACCGTGGCGATGCAGAACCGGGGCCGTATAGCCGGACCGGATCGTTGTGCCAATCCGATCACGGCCAATGTCCGGTTTGCAAAACAGCAGAATATTTATCTGACCCCAACCACCATCGGTGCCGATGGCCGGATTGTGCAGGGTTACCTGCCTTTGGTGAATCTCGAACAATGGTTGTCCGGCAAGGGTGCATTTGCGCCCTGAAAACAAAAAACGGGCCGAAGCCCGTTTGTTTGTAAACGACCGGATTGATCAGAAGTCGCCTTCGACAATCGGGAAGCCCAGAGCGGCCCAGTCGAGCATGCCACCGCGGTAGTAGTAGATCTTGTTAACCGGGAAGCCGTCACGCGTCATAGCAGCGATTGCGGTCGGGCTTTGCGGGCAGACAGGACCATTACAGAAGGCGTAGACTTTCTTGGCCTTGCTGCAGTCCCACTTGGCGCCCTTCTTGGCGCAACCCAGTTCGTCCAAGCGGTTCGCCACTTCGGTGTATGGGATGTGGTAGGTGTTCGGGATCGTACCCTTGACGCGGTCGTTCGGTTCGCGCATATCAACGATCAGCACGTCCTTGTCGTTCATGCCCTCAAGCATTTCGATTTCAGTAATCGGCGTGACGCCCTTCTGCGGGATCAGTGGCTGCAGCCAGCCGGCGTTTTTGGCGCAGGGGGTCATCGTACGGGTAATGGTGTACGGCCCTTTTTTGGTCTGGATGACGAATTCCTTGCTCTCGCCAATGATGCGCAGCTTTTCAGGGGCCGCAGTCTGGGCTGAGGCGGTGACCGCGACAGCGGCAAGGATGATGCCGGTAATGATTTTCTTCATGAATGTCTCCTTGTGTTTTTGTCTGTTCTGGCCCTGTACCGGGTCCATGCAGTCAGTTTATATCACGTAAAACCATGATTTGTGAAAGTGTCCAGGCTGGTCCGGGTTGGTTTAAAACTAGCCCAGGGCCGTGAGGTTCTGGATAATTTCTCCGACCACGGGTTGTGCATCGCCGTAAAGCATCCGGCAGTTATCGGTATAGAACAGGGCATTCTCGATGCCGGAATACCCGGCGCCCTTACCGCGTTTCACCACGATGACGTTCTGCGCCATATCGGCATCCAGAATAGGCATGCCGTATATCGGGCTGGATTTATCGGTGCGTGCCACCGGATTCACCACATCGTTGGCACCAATAACGAGTGCTACATCGCATTGCGGGAACTCGCCATTGATTTCTTCCAGGTCGAAGATCTTGTCATAAGGAACACCCGCTTCCGCCAGAAGCACGTTCATATGACCCGGCATACGTCCAGCCACCGGATGGATGGCGAACTTGACCTCGACCCCCGCTTCTTCAAGCAGGGCGGTCATCTCCCAGACCTTGTGCTGGGCGTGGGCAACGGCCATGCCGTATCCGGGGATGATGATCACCTTGCTGGCATAACGCATCATGGCGGCCGCATCGACCGGGCCTACTTCTTTCATGGTGCCTTCGATGGCCTGGCCGCCATCGCCGCTGCCCGTCATGGGCGTGAAGAGGATGTTGGTTATTGGCCGGTTCATGGCCTTGGCCATCAGCTGGGTCAGGAGTGTACCCGCCGCACCTACGACGATACCGGCGATGATGAGTGCCGGGTTGCCGAGTACATAGCCTTCGAAGCCGACCGCCAGACCCGTAAACGCATTGAACAGCGAAATCACTACGGGCATATCCGCGCCACCAATTGGCAGCGTCACCACCAGACCAAGCAGCAGGGCCACAAAGAAAAATACGTAAATCAACTCGGGCTGTGCCGGTGCCATGATGACCATAGCAATGCCGAGTAGGGCAGACACCAAGGCCAGAATGACATTGACGGCATTCTGAGCGGGAAGCCGGTGGGCTTTTTTGAGGACCCCCTGTAGTTTGGCCCACGCCACGCAGGAACCGGTGAATGAGACGGCACCAATGAGGGCCCCAATCACAGCCAGCACTGTGACTGTGGTCGAATGGACGTCACCTCGAACGAACTCGATGGCGGCGATAGCTGCAGCAGCCCCGCCACCCATGCCGTTGTAGATGGCAACCATCTGCGGCATGTCGGTCATCTGCACCTTTTTGCCGGAGATCCAGGCAGCCGCGCCACCGAGCAGCAGGGCTGCCAGCATGAGCGCAAGATTGTGAAGGCCCGGAACGAAGAATGTGCCGGCGATTGCGACGAGCATGCCATAGCCGGCCCAGACGATGCCCTTGCGCGCCGTAACGGGCGAGCTCATGCCCTTGAGGCCGACGATAAAGAGGACTGCCCCTAGAAACCAGGCGCCTTGTACGTAGATGGGGAGCGACATTTAGGCTTCCTCCTTCTTCTTGAACATGCCAAGCATGCGCTCGGTCACCACGTATCCCCCGGCCGCATTGGCAGCGCCCAGTGCCACGGCAAAGAAACCGATGGCCTGTTCGGTCACGGTTTCGGCATGGCCCAAGGCAATCATGGCCCCGACGACAACGACCCCGTGAATAAAGTTGGAGCCTGACATCAGCGGGGTATGCAGTATGACGGGCACCTTCGCGATGATTTCATAGCCGGTAAAAGCCGCCAGCATAAAGATGTATAAGGCCAGCATTTCGCTCATCATGCGTCTCCCATTATGGTCTTAACGTTCGGGTGTACCGTCTGGCCGGCATGGCACAGGGCAGTCTGGGCTATGACCTCATCGTCCCAGTCCAGCGTCAGAACGCCGTCCTTGATAAACGGCGAGATGAAGTTGTACAGGTTACGGCTAAACAGCTCCGAGGCATGTGTTGGCATACGCGATGGCAGATTCAACGGGCCGTGAATGTTGACGTCGTTGGCGATGATGTGTTCGCCGGCCTGGGTCAGTTCACAGTTGCCGCCAGATTCGGCCGCCATGTCGACAATGATCGCGCCATATTTCATTCGGGCGATCATGCTGCGGGTAATAATGACGGGCGCCTTTTTGCCCGGAATAGCTGCAGTGGTAATGACCACGTCAGCCGCAGCGACAGCCTTGGCCAGTTTTTCGGCCTGCTGGGCCTTTTCTTCGTCCGTGAGTTCGCGGGCATAGCCTCCGGAGCCATCGGCCGAAACGCCGGTATCGACAAATTTGGCACCCAGGGATTCGATCTGCTCTTTGGCGGCTGCCCGTACGTCGTAGGCTTCTACCATGGCTCCCAGGCGTTTACAGGTCGCGATGGCCTGGAGGCCGGCCACGCCGGCACCGATGACCAAAACGCGCGCAGGGCGGATCGTTCCGGCAGCTGTAGTGAGCATCGGAAAGAATTTGGTGCAGCGGGCTGCAGCAATCAGCCCGCACTGGTATCCGGAGCAGGCACCCTGAGAGGAGAGTACATCCATGCTCTGGGCGCGCGATATCCGCGGTAATAGCTCCATGGCAAAAACCGTCAGTCGCTTCCGATTGAATGCGTCAATGCGTTCACGGCTTTCATACGGGCGCATCAGTCCCATCAGGATGGCACCTTCAGGCATGGCTTCGATGTCCGCCAGCGTTGGTGGCGTGATGCTCAGAATCAGTTGGGCGTTCTGATAGGCCGTTTTCGGACCATCAACAAATGAAACGCCTTCGTAATCCGTATCGATGAAATGACTCTCGGCCCCGGCACTCTGTTCGATGACAAGATCCGCCCCGAGCGTCTTGAACTTCTTTGCGGTCTCCGGCGCAAGCGCAACCCGCTTTTCGCCGTTTTCCCGTTCCTTGATGACTGCAATTCTGAGTGGCATCCTGACCCCCGGAAGATAATGGTTCGTTGAGCGACCTTAATGTTGTCCTACTTGAAACTGTTGCGAATTTTTCTGGTCAGTAATCCAACCATGAGCAGTATGACTGGTGTGGCGATGCCTGTTGCGAGCTCGACATCATTGAGCATGCCCAGGGTTTTCATGGCCTTGAAGACATAACCGGCCAGGCCGATGCCATAGTAGCTGATCGCCACAATCGACAGACCTTCCACTGCCTGCTGCAGGTGGAGCTGGTGCTTCGAGCGTTTTTCCATGGATGCCAGAAGCTGAGAGTTCTGGGCCTCGCGGGCGATTTCAACCCGGGTTTGCAGCAATTGTCCGATCCGGGAGACGCGGTGTGAGGTTTCCCTGATCCGGTGGGAAAAGGTGCTGCAGGTCTTCATCGCAGGCAACAGTCGACGCTCCATGAACTCGCCAAAGCCCTGCATGCCAGAAAGATTGGTCTCGCGCAGATCTTCGATCCGACGTTCTACCAGCTGGAAGTAGGCATCGCTTGCCGAGAGACGGTACTGTGTGCTGGAAGACAGCGCTTCGATGGCTGAGGAGATTTCAGAAATCTGCTGTTGCAGCACCAGGTCTTTGATCTGGGCGCTCCCAGCGTCAACCTGGGCTTCGGCCAGTTCACGACTGACCTCAATGATGGCCTGTTCTTGTGCAGCAAGCACCGGAAAGGCGGCCTGGGCCTCCGGTAGGGCAAGTAAGGCCATCATCCGGTAGGTTTCAATTTCAACCAGGCCCTGAAGCTGGCGTCCGGCCTGACGGGAGCCCATGTCCCGGTTCATAAACAGCAGTTTGGTTTTGCCATCCTGATCTATACGGAAGTCGGTAAATGCAGCGCCTGTCTCATGGGCAATCTGGCTCCCGATGACCGTATGGCCGTTGAAGTAGGGGGCGACTTCATGGACAGAGGGAATTCGAACTGCCTGACATACCCGGATATTCATGGCGACCAGTAGTTGCCCCGGAAGACGGGGGATCCACTGATCCAGATTGCAGTGGAACGTCGGTTTGCAGTAGGGGTCGTTGGTTGCCGTCTGCTGAAAGAACCACCAGGAGGAGAATTCGCTATGTCGCTCGTATTTGACGCGGAACCTGAGGGCGTCATCCGGACTTTCGCAGATAGCTGGGTTCACAGCCACGTCAAACTCGATATTGTTTCCCTGGAGTAGGGGGCATGCGTCACCGCCGAGCGAGTCGCACAGGTCGCGGATGATCACTTCTTCCTGAAGCCGCTTCCCTTCCGTGTGCGTCAGCGCTAGATAGAGTATGTGCTCGTTGGGCCACAATGCCACAGGCGGACGCGCATGCAATTCGTCATTGAGACGAATGCGGTTTGGGTGGCTTTCCGGTAGGCGAAATTGATTCATGTTTCCATATACTACATAACATGAAACTAATTTCCTACAGCTAAATTATTGCTGCACTGCGGTCTTCCAGTAGGACCTCAGTAGGGTGCGGTGAGGTGCTTAGGCTGGTTTACAGCAGCCTTCGCTGGAATGTGCGGTCAGTTCGTCATCATCAACCGGGCCATGCGAACAGAGTGCGTGCCCCTGAACCCAGTCGCTATCCCCATCAACATAATGTTCCTGTTTCCAGATGGGCGCCCGGTGCTTGATCTGTTCGATAATGAAGCGGCAGGCTTTGAAAGATTCGTCGCGATGCGGGGAACTGACCGCAATCAGGATGCTGGTGCCGCCAATGTCCAGCCGACCCTTGAAGTGTTCGATATAGATATTGAGTGCGTCACCCCATTTCTGGCGTGACTCAGATGCGAGCTCGTTAAAGGTATTGATTGTGAGCGCCTCAAATACATCATAAGAGACGCCCTTAACGGCTTTGCCCAGATTGTGATTGCGGACTGTGCCGATAAAGACATCCGCAGCACCATGGGCCGCATCGGCAACAAAATTGACCGAGGCTTCAACCGAGATTGGCGATGTCGCAACGCCCGTATGGGTTTTGCAGCTCATCCTAGCCTCCGCACACGGGTGGCAAGATGGCCAGCGTGGCGCACGCGCCTATGGCTTCATCGGAAGCAAAAATCTTCTGGTTATCGGCAAGCACGGACTTGGCAAGCAGATCCTGATCATTGAAAGCCGGATTAAGCTGCTGAAGTGCGTTACCCAGCGCTGACTTAACCTCGTTGGCGGTCGCGTTGACCGAAACCGACAGGGTAACGGGCTGGTCGTAAATACGACGGAAGGCACCAAATAGCTGGATGGCAATGTGTTGGTTTTGATCTGCAGGCATGATGATCAGAAAAGATGGAATGCGCTGAGCATCATACTCAGCGCCACAGCAAACGCAAATACGGCAAAGGCCTGCTGCAGATGCGGTCCGCGAATTTTTTCGCCAAACTGCCGTGAAACCAATAGACCCATCAGTGCACCGATTGCAAAGGGCCAGGCGATCTCCCAGGATAAGTCACCGGCAAGACTGGCAATGCCAACACCGCCCAGTGCGACGATGGTCATGGCACCGAGTGAGGTGGCGATGATCGAATTCATGGGCAGGTCTGTAAACCGCTTTAGCGCCGGCACAATGACAAAGCCGCCGCCCACACCCAGCAAACCCGACAAAAAACCGGCCAGCATGCCCGAAAGCAGCATCGCCTTGAAGCAGGGGAGCGTCCAGGTGAGCTTGCCCCGGGTCTGATCCAGCATGCATGGGGTGCCACAGGCCATTTCCGCGGGTTGCCCCTGCAGCTCCTTGCGGGCCAGTCGGAACATGGTGATGGAAACGTATAAAAGGACGAGTGAGAACAGGCCAGTCAGTGGCGCGTTGGGTACCCGTTGCGCGGTATATAGCCCAAGGGGAGATAGACAGAGACCGGCGGCTGAGAGGACCATTGCAGCCTTGTACCGGAGGATGCCCCGGCGGAAACCGATTAGGGCGCCTACGCCGGCCGCAAGGGCGACGGCGACCAGAGCGATCGGCGAAGCCTGTGATAGCGGCAGCCCCAGACCGAACACCAGAACAGGCACCGCAATGATGGCACCGCCTGCTCCGGTCAGGCCGAGGATGCTTCCGGATATGAGTCCGAGTGCAATCGGTATCAGTTGAATGGAATCCATGGGAGCTACAGATTATAATGTTGTAAATCGTAACCCACGGGTGACCGCCATGGCAACCACGCAGACGCCAATTGTTGTTCCCTTCTTTGATCAAGCGACCTGGACCGTAACCTATGTTGTGCACCAGGGGCAGGGCAAAGCCTGTGCGATCGTTGATCCGGTCCTGGATTATGACCCGAAGTCGGGCCGCACAGCCACGCGCTCTGCCGATCAGGTGATCGAATATGTGACCTCGATGGATCTCAAGCTGGCATGGATTCTAGAGACGCATGCCCACGCCGATCATCTAACGGCAGCGCAGTACCTCCGGAGTCAGCTGGGTGGCAAGGTCGGTATCGGTGAGCATATCTGCACGGTACAGGCGGTTTTCAAAGACATCTTCAATCTCGAACCGCAGTTTCAGACCGATGGATCCCAGTTTGATCACCTCTTCGTCGATGCGGAGCGCTTCGCGATCGGTGCACTGGAGGGCGAAGTCATGTATCTGCCCGGCCATACCCCTGCTTGTGTGGGCTATAAGATTGGTGATGCGGTCTTTGTGGGCGACACAATTGCCATGCCAGACGTGGGCACCGCCCGCTGTGATTTCCCCGGGGGGAATGCCTCGGTGCTCTACCAGTCCATCCGAAAGCTGTTGAGCCTGCCACCTGAAACGCGCCTGTTCATGTGCCACGACTATCCGCCCGAAGGGCGTGAACCCAATTTTGAAACAACGGTTGCGGCGGAGCGTGCCGGCAACATTCATGTTCATGACGGGATTGATGAAGCAGATTACGTACAGATGCGCCAAACCCGCGACAGAAAACTCGAGATGCCGGTGCTGATCCTTCCATCGGTTCAGGTCAATATTAGGGCAGGCCATCTGCCCCCTGCGGAAGCCAATGGGGTGTCGTATCTGAAGGTGCCGCTTAACCTGCTCTGATTACAGTATCAGCCCCAACGTTAAACCCGCGCCGAACAGGATGCCGCTCTGGATTGTGGCGGGGATGGCGATGCGCAGTTTCAACGGATCTGTCGGGCCCAGGTAAAGCGCGCATAGTGAGCGATAGGCCGGTATGGCGGCGACAAGGGCGACCCAACACGATACAGGTAAAGCCCCTTGGGATATGCCTAAGCCGAGAGTGACTATGGCTACCAGGTCAAGGAGCAGGCTGCCGGCAAAGGCGATGGTGGGGCTATGCCTGACGATGAGCGTACGCTTCCCCGCGTGTGCGTCGGCATGACGATCCGGGATCTGGTTGACGAAGAGCACATTGGCAACCAGCGGTGCATACGCCAGTGCCGCGAAGAGGCTGGTGGTTGATACGAACTGGGCCTGCACATAGGCACTGCCAATAACGACCATAGCCCACGCGAGTGTGATGGCGATTTCACCCACCCCCCGACTCTGCAGCCTCAGGGGTGGGGCAGAATAGGCCCAGCCACTGATCATGCCGGCCAGGCCAATCCAGAGCAGGCCCGATCCACTCTGGGCCAGCAGCCAGAGCCCCGCAGGGACGACAAGCGCCAGTAAGCTGTATCCGTAGCTGCACGTCTGTTGTCGTGTGAGTAGACCATTCTGGATAAAGCGACTGCCCCCGGTAAAGGGTGCAATCCGGGCTGTGTTGGCCTCATCACAACCGTTCAACGCATCGTAATAATCGTTGATCACATTGGCGCCGGCGTGCGCGATCAGTGCAAAAGCCAAGGTGAGCAGCGCGAGGGGCAGAGAACGAAATGTGTTGTCGTATTCTGCGCAGGCCAGCCCCAGTAGCACCCCGACGACCGTAACCGAGAGGAACGCTGGCCGAGTTGCAGCAAACCAGATGCGAAGCGCCGGCGACATCGGGTTGGGTTTGGAATCGCTAGGGGCGACGAGGCTCGGTGATACCACCGGGCGTTGTTTTATGAACAAACACGGCGCGCTGAACTTCGGTCACCCAGACAATGCCATCGCCCAGAGATCCGGTCTGGGCAATATCTGTGATGCAGTTAACGATCTGGTCGGCAATCTCGTCCGGGCAGACAATTTCCAGACGGATCTTTTTGGTGAAATCCGTGAGCTCATCCTTAATGGAGGTGACCGGGCCGTGTCGAGAGGGCGCAGAGCACCCCTCGGCCTGGCTGATCGTCATGCCGGGAAAACCATCAAGACCCATCAGGGCCTTGCGGATCTGTGGCAATTTATTGGGTCGGACGATCGCTTTGATTTCTTTCATGGCGGGATATGGCCTCAGGCTTCAACCGTTTTGTCTTCAAAGTAAGGATACAACACCGGCAGCACGAGCAGGGTGAGCGCTGTTGAAGACAGCAGCCCGGAAATGACGACCACGGCGAGAGGTCTGGTCACTTCCGAACCCGGGCCCGTCGAGAAGAGCATGGGTACAAGAGCCAGCAATGCCACGCTGGCAGTCATCATGACAGGCCGGAAACGGTGTTCACACCCCTCAAAAACGGCTTCCTGCGTTGACCAGCCTTCTTCGCGTAATTGTCGAATGAACGAAACCAGCACGACGCCGTTCAGTACCGCGATGCCCCAGAGGTTGATAAAACCAACAGCGGCGGGCACCGAGAGATACTCCCCCGAAATAAGGAGGCCGAAAATGCCGCCAATCGAGGCAAATGGCAGAACGAGAATAATCAGACCGGCCATCCGGATCGAATTAAACAAGATGAACAGTAGGAAAAAGATCGCGGCAATCGTTAACGGAATGATGATCATCAGACGTGCCATGGCGCGTTCCATGTTTTCAAACTGGCCGCCCCATTCGAGGGTGTAACCCTGCGGTATGCTGACCTGCTGTGCTAGGCGTTTCTGGGCCTCGCTCACGAAGCCCCCCAGATCCCGCCCTTGAACATTGACGCCTACAACCAGCCGGCGTTTTCCCGATTCGCGAGAGATCTGGGAGGGACCGTCGATCACTTCGACTTTGGCAATATCCTTCAGCGGAATCAATGCGCCGCCGGGTCCCTTGAGAATGATATTTTCAAATGCTCCGGGGTGGTCACGGTAGACCTTGGGGTATCGCAACATGAGCGGAAAACGGCGTTCGCCATCGTATACCTGGGTTGCTTCACGACCACCGTTGGCAATTTCAATGACGTTATTGACATCTTCGATATTCAGACCGTAACGAGCAATCGCTGCGCGGTCGATTGTGAATGTCAGATAGTTCTGGCCGGTCACCTGTTCGATTCTCAGGTCGGTTGCACCATCAATGCCCGAAAGCGTCCGTCCGATCTGACTGCCCAGCTTTTTTAGCTCCTGGATATCATCACCGAATATCTTGATTGCAATCTGGGAGCGTACACCCGAGACCATTTCATCGACACGCGCCGCAATCGGCTGAGAGATAGCCGTTTCGACACCAGGTAATACCTTCAGCGCATCGCGAACCTGGTTTTCGATCTGGGTCTGGTCCAGGTCTCGCTGGTTGCTGGGTTGCAGCGAGACAATCGGATCAGACTCATTCGGTTGCCCCGGATCCGCCGGTGATTCGCCGCGGCCTAGTCGGGAAACCGCCGATTTAACGCCGGGAATGGCCGCGATCCGCTGCATGGCTTCAAATTCCATCCGGACAGATTCATCCAAGGCAATATTGGCCGATCTGACGATGACAGGCGTAATTGCCCCTTCTTTCATGATTGGAATGAACGATTTGCCCAGGAAGGGAAAGGCGAGAAGACTGAGTAGTAGCGCAACGCCCGCGTAAAAGAGGACACGCTGCGGATTGCGGATGGACCAGCTCAGTGCGCTTAGATAGGGCGCCTTGATTCTGGCCACAAAGGGCGTGTCATGCTCGGCGCCCCCTTTGAGTATGTAGGAGCAAAGTGCTGGCGACAGCGTGAAAGATAGAATCAGAGAAAGCGTCAGCGCAATGGCAATGGTAATGGCCAAGGGGCCAAACATCTTGCCCTCCATGCCCTCCAGCGAGAGTAGTGGCATGAACACCAGGATGATGATGCCAACACCAAAAAGAACCGGTTTCCCAACCTCTGTGGTGGCATCGAGAATGATCCGGAGACGCGATACGCCTTCATTTAGGCGTTGCCCCAACCGGGCAAAGGTGTTTTCAACGACAACGACAGAGCCATCGACCATGATGCCAATTGCAATCGCCAGACCGCCCAGCGACATCAGGTTCGCAGATAACCCGTAGTGGTTCATCACCATGAAGGTGAGGAGAGGCGTCAGCAGTAATGTTCCGGCAACGATGATGGATGACCTGACGTCACCGAGATAGACATAGAGCACGACAATGACGAGCAGAATGCCTTCCAGGAGAACCTTGGCAATGTTGGAAAGCGCGGCATCAACCAGATCGGTTCGGTCGTAAAACGGAACAATCTGCAATCCCTCGGGCAGCAGCCGGCGTTTGTTGATATCGGCCACCTTGGCCTTGACGGCACCGACGACACGGCGGGCGTTTTCGCCACGCTGCATTTGGATAATCCCGGCAACCGATTCGGTGACGCCATTCTTGATGACGGCACCCTGACGCGTTTCGGTGCCCATCCGAACCGACGCCACATTGCGCACAAAAACCGGTGTTCCGTTGACTTCCTTGAGGACGATATTGCCAATATCTTCTGTATCACGGATCAGGCCTACACCCCGGATCAGGTAGCGTTCCTCATATACAGGCATCTGGCCGCCACCCGTATTGGCGTTGTTTCTCGCCAGTGCGCTATAGACGTCCTGCACCGTCAGGTTGTAATGGTGGAGCCGCTCAGGATTGGCAGAGACCTGATACTCGCGCGCGTAGCCGCCCATGGTATTGATCTCGGCAACGCCGGGTACGCTGCGTAGCATGGGCCGGACGATCCAGTCCTGCACGATACGGCGCTCGGTGAGCTCTTCGACTGACAGGGCCCGCTTACCGTCCGCGGGATGCTCGATCGTGTATTGATAGACTTCACCCAGTCCGGTAGACACCGGCCCCAGTACCGGGGTGACACCAGGGGGCATGCGCCCCATGACTTCGATCAGTCGCTCCAGCACCATCTGCCTGGCGAAGTAGATATCGGTTTTATCGGTAAAAACCAGTGTGATGACAGCAATGCCGTTGCGGTTGAGCGAGCGCATCTCGGTGAGCCCGGGCAGCCCGGTCATGGCGATCTCGATGGGTACCGTGACGAAGCGTTCGACTTCTTCGGGTGATCGGCCAGGCACTTCTGCCGCCACCTGAACCTGAACATTGGTGACATCGGGGAACGCGTCCACCGAAAGCCGATTGATGGCAAATACCCCGGCAATAAAAAGCACAGCTGCCAGAACGACAACAACGATGCGCTGGGCCAGAGCGGCACGGACAATCGGTTGAATCATTGCCTAGCCGCCGGATAGTCGCTTCTTGCGCTCGGTGTTGAGGTGGTATGCCTGCTGGGTCACAATCTGTGCGCCCGGCTCCAGGCCAGACAGGACGGGTCGGACACCATTGCTTTCAGGACCCAGTTTAACGACAGTGAATTTGTACTGGTTGTCGCCCAGCGAGACAAAGACATGGTCGTAACCATCTTCACGCACAACCGCTGTTGCAGGTATGACTGGCATATCCACTGGTTTGCCCGAGATGAGGAGGGTGGCAAGCATCCCCGGCTTGATGGTTCTGTCGGGGTTGATCAGCACGGTTCTGGCTGGCACGGTACGGGTTTCATTGCTGACCAGTTCGCCGACATATACCAGTTGCCCGGAAAATTTCTGGTGGGCGAGCGCGGGGATTTCAATCTGCATGGGTTGGCCAACGGCCAGGAGTGAGGCTTCCTGTTCGGGCACCTGGGCAGTCACCCAGACTTCACTTAGATCCGCCACCGTAAAGAGGGCATCTGCTGGCTGAACAACCTGGCCAAGGACAATTTTGCGTTCAACCACGGTGCCGGCCACGCTGGATGTAACACCTGAAATCGAATTGACGTTGCCCGTCTTGCCAAGTCCATCGATCTGCTCCGGAAGCATGCCCAGGACTCGGAGCTGATCAGCCATAGCCCGCCGTTCGGCGGCTGTGGTTTCGGCCTCGCTTTGCCGGCGCTGAAGATCTGCCTTTGCAATGACATCTTCCTTGTACAGAATCTTGGCACGATCATAGGCTCTGGCCGCCAGTTCATTGGCAGCCCGGGCCTTTAGGAACGCCAGTTGTGCCTGGCCCAGTTCCGTCGAATTGATCCGGGCCAGAATCGTACCCTGATCAACCTCCTGGCCAGGCATGGCGAGGATTTCAGTGACGCGCCCTGTAACTGTCGCGCCGATGCGCGCGACACGGTGTTCGTCAAAATCCACCTTACCGCTTACGCGTAGTGATTCGGAGAAGGGCATGACTTCAACGGGCTGAACATTCAGTGCCCAGACTGGATTGTCCGCTTCCATCGGGTCACTGGTCAGATGAATGATGTCCGGATCAATGACCGATTGGTCGTCATGTGATTTGTGGCTATCCGGAATCAGGATGGCCACAAGAACGGTGATGATCGTTGCCCAGGTCAAAAGACGCCGGCGCTGCGGTTGCGGAATCGAGCGCCATTGCGCGACTTGCTTGGGGGCGATCCGTTCGACCCCGGTTGCCACTGGTTGCCAGATCCAGTCTCGCGTTCTCACCCACAGAAAGGTAAAGGCAGGCAGTACGATGGGCCGCAGATTTTTCCAGAGCGGGTCGATCCATTTCTCCCGCTGGGGTGCAAGCACCTTGGCCAGATGGATCTTTTCCTGATGATAGATGCGCTGGATCTGGTCAATCTGTGGCTTGGCCAAGGTAAGCGTCCGCTGCGCCAGCTGTACAAGCTTTTGCGTCAGGTCATGCAGACGGGATGCAAGCTTCTTAGGAATTTCTGGGGGCGTCATGCGATTTTGATATTTCAGAGATCGGGTAACTGAGGGTTCTGGTTGCTCGGCGCATTGATTGGGCTCTGGTGCGAGATCGAGCGTAGTCGGTCAATTTCAACGGCAACAGTCGCCAGATCAAAGCGTGCGGCAATCAGTTCGTTACGTGCAGCCCGGTAGGTGCGTTGCGCATCAAGCCATTCGAGAATGCCCCGTTCGCCATAGCGATAGGCCGATTCGGCAATGCGCTGGGCGGCAGCGGCTTGTGACAGCAGTTCCGACTCCAGAACCCGAACCTGGTTGCTGGCAATCTGGTAGAGCTGGTAGGTGGCTTCAAGTGACTCCGAGAAGCTCAGACGCTGGGCGTTTAATTGATGTCGGGCGCTCGTAGCTTCCGCCCGGGCTTTGGAGATTTGGCCACTGCGCAAATCCCAGATGGGGATGGTCATAACCAGACCCCCCCGGGCATACTGCTGGGTCGGATCCACTTCCCGTTCGGCGATCAGTGCGATTTTGGGCAGACGCATTGATTTTTCCATGCTCAGCCGGTGTTCGGCTGCGCGTTGCTCTGCCTCGGTCTTCATGAGCACGGGATTGCGTGCCAGGAGTTCGGATTTGAGCGTGTCCTTGGGGGGGAGCGTGATCTTGTTCGGCAGTGTGCCCTGGACACGCCAGCCTTCGGGGAGCGGGTGGCCCACGGCCAGCCGCAGGTTGGCACGAGACTGTTCAACACGCAGACGTGCTGCATCCAGATTCTTGCGGGCATTGAGCATCTCGGTGTCGGCACGAATCAGGTCGAACTTGGGGGATTCGCCCACCTGGTGGCGTAAGGCAATCCGGTCACGGATCTGCTGCGTCAGGGTCAGGTCTTCCTCGGCTGCCGTTGCTTCTGCTTCGCGACGCAATAGCTCGTAATAAGCTAACTTGATTCGGGCAACCGTATCGTCCTCGAAGCTCTGGCGATTGGCGTCCGTGGCCTTGACGATCTCATCCGCGGCATCGATGCGTGATGAGCGCACCATTGGAATCTCGATGGGTTGCGCCAAGGCAATGTTGTAGACCTGTCCGGAAACAGGCGTCAGCGTATTGCGCTCCTTGCTTCGGCCAAGTTGCCCCCCGACCTCCGGGTTAGGATAGGCTCGCGCCGCTGTGGCATCGCCTTTGGCGGCGGAAACTTGTTCCCTAGAAGCCAGAACGTAGGAGTTCTCATTCAGACCGATATGTACAAGATCATCCAGATTCAGGGCTGGCCCTGCTTGGGCAGACCGAAGGATGCCAAGCGTTGTTATCGTCGCCAGTATCAGCAACACAGCGCGCCGCTCATGTCCGTTCAGAGCGTAGCGTCGCAGGATCGGTCGCGTATTGCGCATCATCATGACAAGAGCTTAATGAACCAGTCTTAAGTCCACATTAATAAACCTATTCGGGTGACGCAAGGAACGTGCCGAATCAGTCGGTTGCGGCTTCGGGGTCCTCTGTCTGTCTGGATGCCATCACCTTGTCGATGCGCTTACCATCCATGTCGACGACCTCAAAACGCCAGTGTTCCCACTCAACCGCTTCGCCGGCGCTGGGGATGCGGCCCATTAGCAGCATCAGCATGCCTGACAGGGTGTTATAGCGTCCCTTGTCTTCTTCGGGCACGGCTTCGAGGCCCAGCGTGTCTTTGAGTTCAGGCACGGGGATGATGCCATCGAGCAGCCAGGTGCCATCTTGCCGCTGGATGGCCCAGGCGTCTTCATGGTCATCGGGTTTGAACTCGCCGGCAATCGCTTCGATCAGATCCTGCAATGTGATCAAACCCTGGATTTCGCCATACTCATCGATGACGAACGCCATCTGGACGCCGGAAGACTTGAAGTGTTCCAGCAGTTCCATGCCGGTGAGTGATTCGGGAACAAAAACAGCCGGCTGCAGATCTGTCTTGAAATCAGGGGTTTCGCCACGTAGGGTCTGGGCGAGCAGAACCTTGGCGTTGATGATGCCCACCACTTCGTCAAAACCGCCTTTGCATACCGGAAAGCGGGAGTGTTCCGACGCCTGGATGCGCTGCAGGTTTTCGTTCAGCGGTTCTTCGAGGTCCAGGGCAATGATGTCGCCGCGCGGCACCATTAGCGAGGTGATCTGACGGTCATCCAGACGGAATACATTACGCACCATCTGCCGTTCGTTTTCTTCGATCACGCCTGCATCAGAGCCCTCTTCCAGCAGGGCGTGGATTTCCTCTTCGGTCACGACCGGCGCCCCTGCGTGGCGGATGCCGACTGCGCGCAGCAGTAACTGCGTTGATCCGGAAAGCAGCTTGACCAGCGGGCGGGCGACCAGCGCCAGTGTGAGCATGGGTTTGGCCACAATGCGGGCGATGGGCTCTGGGTTGGTCTGGCCGATCCGCTTGGGCACCAGCTCACCGAACACAATGCTCAGATAGGTGATGATCACAACGATCAGTGTGGACGCGAGCCAACCGGAGGTGTCGTGGGCAACGCCTAGCCCCTCAAGCCAGATGGCGACAGGTGCCGATAGGGCGGATTCGGCGACCACGCCGTTCAGAATGCCAATGGTGGTGATGCCGATCTGGACGGTGGACAGAAACCGGTTGGGGTCCTCGCCCAACTCGAGGGCGGCAGCGGCCTGCCGGTCACCGGCATCGACCATCCGTTGCAGTTTGCTGCGCTTGGCGGTGAGTAGTGCAACTTCTGCCATGGCAAAGAGCGCGTTCAGCGCGATCAGCGCCAGCAATATGGCAACGTCCATCAGGGGTCCAGAGGGTTTCGACGTATCTATTGTACACAGCCCAAAAACAAACCCCGGCCGGGGCCGGGGTTGGTCGGGTTCTGTGATGCGGGTGCTTTTTAGCGCAGCGCCGCGTTCAGTGTGTAGGTGCCGGTGATGGAAGCCTGGCCCAGAATGTGTCCTTTCATCGCCTCAATCGCTTCTGCACCGGTAAATTTGCCGTCGATGGGCAATTTTGCCGTGTCGAGTGCGTAGACCGTGTAGACGTACCGGTGCACGCGCAGATCGTTCCAAGGGGGGCAGGGGCCATCGTAGCCATAGTAATCGCCCCGCATGTCGGGGTCGCCGGCAAACCAGGCGGTGTAGTCGTTGATACCCTGACGGCCGCCCAGCGGGGCGCCGGGGCCGGCTTTGCCACAGGGCGTGACTTCGCTCGAGAATTGTCCGGCCTCAACGCCTTTGACGCTGGCCGGCAGGTCGATCAGCACCCAGTGGTAGAAGTCGACGCGCGGCAGGTCGTGATCGACTTCGCGGTCCTCTACATTCACGTTATCACCCACAGAAGGCACATCCGGATCGACGCAGATGATGGCAAAAGACTTCGTGCCGGCGGGTGCATCGGACCAGCTTAGATGTGGGCTCAGGTTTTTACCCAGGCAGACGCGGGTCTTGTCGTTCGGAATACAGAAGGCGTGCTCGCCCGGGACTGTCTGGTTGTCCCGGATGCTCTGGCTGCTTAGCTTCACAGGTTGTCTCCTTGTGACCAGTGGGTGGAAGGCGCTAACGGCCTTTTGTTCAGGAGATTCTGCACCGGCTTCAGTGTTTGCGGAAGTCCTTTGGCCGGAAACCGAGCAAAAATAGGGTGCCCCCGTAGGCAAGGCCGCCCCCGGTGATCAGTAAGCAGAGGTGGAGCACGCGCTCAGAGAGTGCATTGCCCAGCCAGAAAGCATCATCCCGGTAGCCGCTGATCAATACCGCCGACATCACCGCCAGCGCAACGAGCAGTTTGGCCATGAACGCCCACCACCCGGGCATGGGGCTGTAAATGGCGGCCTGACGCAACCCCCGGAAGAGGAGTGCGGCGTTAAGGCAGGCTGCAATTCCGATGGAGAGTGCCAGCCCGGCTTGCTTGAGGGGGCCGATGAAGGCCAGATTCATGGCCTGCGTTGCAATGAGGGCGAAGATCGCGATTTTGACCGGGGTTTTGAGGTTTTGCCGGGCGTAGAAGCCGGGAGCAAGCACTTTCACCAAAATTAGGCCGCTGAGCCCGACCGAATAGGCGATCAGTGCCCGGCTGGTTTCTTCGACATCATGCACGGTAAAGGCGCCATGCATAAATAGCGTTGAGATCAGGGGCGTCGCCAGTATGGCCAGGCCCAGGGCGGCGGGTAGGGTCAGCAGAAAACACAGACGCAGCCCCCAATCCAGCAGACTGGAGTAGGCCTCATGGTCGCCGCCATGGTGGTGTTTGGTGAGGCTAGGCAGGATGACGGTGCCAATAGCCACGCCCAGCATGCCGGCGGGAAACTCCATCAGACGGTCGGCGTAATACAGCCAGGAGATACTGCCGCTTTCCAGAAACGAGGCAAATACGGTGTTGAGCAGCAGACTGATCTGACTGACCGAGACGCCCAGTAAAGCCGGTACCATCAGTAGGCCGATGCGGCGGACGCCCGGATCCTGCCAGCATGCCTTGAGATTAAGGCTGAAGCGGGGGAGCAGATGGATCCTGCGCAGGGCATGAAACTGCAGGCCCAGCTGCAGAATCCCGCCGACAATCACCCCCCAGGCCAGCGCCTTGACCGGCGGATCGAACCAGCTCTGAGCAAACAGCGCGGCGATAATCAGGCTGATGTTGAGTAATACCGGCGTAAACGCCGGGACCGAGAACTTGCCCCAGGTGTTTAGGATGCCGGCGGCAAAGGCCACCATCGCCCCGAACAAAATGTAGAGAAAGGTGATCCGGGTCAGGGTGACGGCCAGCTCAAACTTGTCGGGTGATTCTATGAAGCCCGGCGCAGAGATCGTCACGATGGCCGGCGCCCCCCAGATACCCAGTAGGGCCACCAGCAGCACGGTAGCCCCGAGGACGCTGCCTGTCCGGTCGATCAGGCGACGGGTTTCTTCAGCGCCCCGTTGCTTGTGGTACTCACCAAGGAGCGGGACGAAGGCCTGGGAGAAGGCCCCCTCGGCAAACATCCGACGGAGCAGGTTAGGCAGCTTGAAGGCCACAAAAAAGGCATCGGTCGCCGCGTCGGCCCCAAAGCTCCGGGCAATCACGAAATCCCGGGCAAAGCCCAGAATTCGGGATAAAAAGGTAAAACCACTGACGGTGGCCACAGCTCGGAGCAGACTCATAGCCGAATTGTACGATGGCTTGCAGAAATTTGCGGTTTCCGGTATAGTCGCGAGTTTTCCAGATTCCCCCAGAAGGATGTTTCATGGCCAATAGCGCCCAAGCCCGCAAACGTGCCCGTCAGGCAATGAAGCTGCGCGCCCACAACGGCAGCCAGCGTTCGGAATTCCGCACCGCCATTAAGAGCGTGCGCCGTGCAATCGAGGCTGGTGACAAGGCTGCTGCACAGGCTGTTTTCGCCACTGCAGTGAGCGTGATCGACAGCATCGCCGACAAGCGTATCGTGCACAAGAACAAGTCGTCGCGTCATAAGAGCCGCCTGTCGGCCCAGATCAAGGCTATGGCTGCCTGATTTCGTCGCGTACGAATAAAAAAAGCACCCTCGGGTGCTTTTTTTATGCCCGTCGCGTTATCTGCGCCGACTTTGGGCCCGGATGTCTTCCTCGGTACTCTGATCCAGCCCGGGTGGCGATGTGCCCCAGGGGTAGCCTTTTAATGCCTTCTGGTACCCATAGTCGAAAAGCGCTCTCATGTACTCCTGGTTAAACTCTGCCGGGTGGGGATGAACAAAGTCGTCGCCAATGAAAGCCAGATTGAATGAAATATTGTCTCGTCTGGCAATTTCATAAATCTGATACAGATTGCCAACACCCTGTGCCTGAATCATTTTCTTGAGCGCACGGTCCACAATGCCTAGTCCATTCCGCTCGGTCGTCGATTGATCGATGGAAATCTTGGCATTTCTGATGATGTACGCATTGCGTTTCTTTTGCTTCATCACGCCCTGCGCCAGCGCAATCTTGGTAACGGCACCGGGGTATAGGTAAATTTGCACGGCTAAGCCACCGTCAACATGCAGCTCGTTAAACTCCTTGCTGTCGAGGACTGCCTCGAATAGAGAAGGTGGGAACGCGCCCGGGATCGCTGCGGATGCCAGCATGATCTTGCGAAAGAGCTGCGCGGATGCCGGCGTCCTGTAGCTGGCGATTTTTCCCATATTCCACAAGACAATCTGGCCGGTATCAATGTTGGTTGTGCCTATCAGGAGCAGCCGGCCATTGGTTTGATACTGGTCAGCGATGTCGTCAAGCATCTTTGGCGTGACATTCTTTTCAATCAGCGCGGCCAGGGGGGCGTTATCTGCCATGGCATCGTTGAGGAGCAGGCCCAGTACGCCTCGTTCCTTATAAACATCTTTGGGCGTCACGTTGGTAAAAACATCTCTCAAGACATCGTCATAGGCGCTACCTAGATAAGCTAATGGCGCAATTAGTGCGCCCGTGCTGATGCCAACCACTTGGTCAAACATTGGGCGGGTGCCCTGGTCTGTCCATCCAATTAGCAGACCTGCACCAAATGCACCGTTGTCGCCCCCCCCGGATAACGACAGGTAATTGGAGGCTCGAGCGGCATCACTGCCCCGCTTGGGGATTGCAACTTTTAATTCATCAAGAAACGAACTGGTGCCTAGCTGCGTACTGGGCACGTATCGAATCCCCGAAAAACCATCAATGGTTGCCATTTGTAGCTGCGTGCTGGTTAAAGCCTCTTTTCTAGGGGCTGACCCACAAGCAACCAGCATTGTGCTCAGAAAAGCACTGAGCGCAATCGCCGAGATTCTTTTGAGGCAAAGTCTCATAGGTTTTTGGACCTCGCTGAGGTGTTGGGTATGGAAGAATCAGTTCTCATGGCGCTGCGCATAGATTCCGGCTTTGAGGCATTCCCGCACGTAATCGATATGCCCGCGTAGCGTGTAGTACTCAAGGTGGTGGTCCTGGGAGTGTCTCAGTACCAGCGCTTCCTGGCTTATCTTATCCAGACGTGCTCTGAACTCAGGGTAGAGATCGGGGTCGTGTGAGTTTGTAATGTCGTTTTCGAGTGACTTAAGGCAGCCGTACATTCTGTTAATCCGGTTGCGCATGTATTTGTCCCACAGTTGAGGCACATACTGAATCACGGGGAAGGCGATCGCCAGCAGCGGCAAGATCAAGAAGATCATCCGGTGAATAATTTCTGCAAGCGTGAAGGGCAGATAATTCATCAGGAAGGGAAGTCCCTTGTCGTAATACAAGATTGCCTGTGCGCTCTCGGTCAGCCCGCTGGTCCGGAATGACGGAAACTCACCACGTTTGGAAAAGAATGATTCCTTTCCGTTGATTTCGCGAGCGGCTTGTAAAAAGAGCATCTGAATTGCCGGGTGGAGTTCTTTCTTTATGACCAGCTCCGTCGTCGTGGCTATCAGCCGCGTATTCTGATCAGGAAAATTCCGCTTGAGATCTAGCGAGCCCATCGGAACAGTGAGTGCTTCAAGGTAAGGCATCCGCTTCACATAAGCATCGGCTCTGATAAAGTTGGCGAGCCGTAGGTTAGGGTCTTCAATTAACGCTTGAACGTTAGGGGAGTCTATGTTCTGGATCAGAAACAGAGCGTCAATTTCACCCTTACGGATTGCGCTAACACCCTCAGCCGTAGGTAGGTTAACAAGGTGGGCATCCTGATGGAGCCCCGTGAGGCTCAGTAGATGCATCGCTTCGGTATAGGTGCCACTCCCTTTTTCGCCAACACTTAATTTTCGGTTGGAGAGATCAATCAGCTTTTGCACCGAGTCGTTGGCCATATGACTTCTGTAGAAAAGCCATATGGGCTCATAGGCGATACTCCCGAGTGTTTCGAGGTGCTTGGCATTTTTCGGGACCAATAGCCCGCTTTGTATAAAAGCAATATCGACTGGGCTATCTGGTTCAAGAATTAAATCAGCATTTTCCTGAGCGCCTTTAGTTGGCAATAACTTGAGATCAATGCCCCGTTTGGCGAAAAACTCTCGATATTCCTCACCAAAAACCCGGTAAACACCACCCTCGGCCCCTGTTGCGATCGTAATGGTCTTGGGTGGGGCGGGGTTCGCAATAACAAATGCCGCGATAATGGCGATGCAGATGCCGATGACGCACAGTGTCAGCCTGCGGGGCGACGAAAAAAACTGCATGATTTTGTCTAGCATGACGTATTGGCCAGGTTAAGTGGGTCTAAGTTTAACAATAACGATACCGGCCATGTAAAATCGCGCGCATGCGCGCGATATTTTTCCGGAGATTCACAACGGCGGGGTT
>JACCED010116309.1_pt1 | contig 31587 bp, 30 predicted proteins | sample 7455021 | NCBI WGS metagenome assembly JACCED01 (sample SAMN15323456, study PRJNA562643) | freshwater metagenome | isolation source: river surface water | place: USA:Blue River Watershed | collected 2017-08-19 | reverse complement strand
TAAAACATATTATCTAGAAACAAATTATCGTTCTACTCCAGCAATTGTTAATTTCTTTCAAGATATTATAAATAATAATACTAATCAGTTTAAGAAAAATGTTAAATCAAATCAAACAGAACCTGGAATGAAACCATATATTATGAGTTATAACAGTAACCATGAACAGTATAAATTAATAGCAGAAGATATTAATAAAAAATATAAAGCTGGTATATCATTAAGAGAAATGGTTGTTTTATCAAGAAAAAATTCATCATTAGAATCACTAGAACATGAATTAATTCTTCATAATATTCCTGTAATTAAAAGTATCGGTGTGTCTTTATTGAATAAACAACATATTAAAGATTTTATAGCATTTTTAACAATACTTACTAATCCAAAATCGAGTATTCATTGGAAACGTATATTAGCACTACACAAGAACATAGGTGTTGCAAGAGCAAATGAAATTATAGCTGATAATCATACTGATAATCATATTGATTATTTGGAGAGTATTAAAAATTATAAGAATATTAATACAACAAATTTAATGATGTTTTATGATTTAATGATGAAAATAAATGAAAAATCAAAAACAATAAAAGAAAAAGTGCATATGGTTCAATCATATTTAATATATTTATGGGAATCAAATAACGATACGCGAAGCGTAGGAAATATGGAACAAAGAAAATCTGATATGATATCTTTATTAACATTTATGAATAAACAATCAATTGAAGAATTTATTAATAATATTCATTTGAATTTAGAAATAGATAATCACGAAGAAAGTTTATTTTTATCAACAGTTCATAGCAGTAAAGGATTAGAATGGGAATATGTTTATTTATTAGATATGGATTGTAAAAATTTTCCAAATATTAGACAAAATTATTACAAAGAAGAAATTGATAATGTTATGGAAGAACGGCGCCTGTTTTATGTTGCAGCTTCTAGAGCCAAAAAATATCTATCAATTAGTTTTGCCCAAGACTTTTTAAATCATCAAATTATTTCACCATTTATTAGAGAATTAGATAGTAATAATTATATTAGTTCTAATAATATTAATTATCATCATGAATATAATTTTACAGGTAATATATCAACTGATGTAAATAATTATTTAAGATTTAATGGATATAAAGCATTGACAGACATTGTATTAAATTTACCATCAACAAGAGAAAATATTGGATTAAAATGCGAACTACCTGTTCCAGTAACTTTGAAAAACAGATTAGTAGTTGGAAATATGTTAGATTTATTAATATCAAAAATAATTCATAACAATTTTACAGATTATATTGAAAATTTTGAGTTAAATAAGAATAATTACAATAATATTCCAGAAAAAATATATCATAACTATATTGATACTTATACTGATTGGCGTAATATATTAGCAGATATATTCTATATAGCAACATATAAAAATAAAACGGATGTTATTAATAATATTGATGATTGGCGCGAATATTTATATAAAACAGATATTTGTAATAATTATTATTGTTCTATTGAAAAATGTATAATTAAATTAGTTAATAAATTAATAAAAGATAACAAAAAATGTATTTCAATCCATACAAATATAACAATGAGTCCAATTAAAGGAGAAGTGGATTTTATTATAAATGATACATTAATTGAAATGAAAACAACTCCAGATGATGCATGTACGTTTCCAAATATATGCCAGACATTAATGTATGGATATTTATTAGAAAGAAAAAACATTAAGATTAATAAAATTATTATATTAAATGTATGGGATGGAACAATGGATACTTTTGATATAAGTGAATTCAATTTTAAAAAGTTTAAAAAGATATTATATTATAAATCCTAATCTTTAATAATAATGATAGAAAATATAATTGATACATTAAATAAAACTAATAAACAGACAGATGATATAAGATTAAAAATTAATAAAAAAAAAGTAAAAACAGGACATGGTGCTATTTTTTTAGGTAAAGATACATCAGTTCGTATATTAGTTGGTGTTCATTTTGAGAACCATAAAACAAATGGTGAAACAGGAATGAATCTAAATTTTTTTGGAGGGGGTTCTAATAATCAAGAACCTGTATTACAAACAGTTATCAGAGAATTATTAGAAGAAATATTTAATATAAATCCATTAGAAAAATATGTAAAGTCAATATCAGAATATTTATGTTCTCCATTAATAATAAATAAATATCACATATTTGAAAATAAAAAAAATTCATATTCATATGTATTTAATATTAAAATATTAACAGAGATAGTTAAAATAATATGTGAATTATCAAAAGAAGTGCAAATAAAATTGCCAATTAATTCAATAAAATATAAATCTATTAATTTATGCAATTATTATAAAAATGGTGAATTTGATTTAAAAAAGTTTTTAAAGGATAGGGAAATACCCTCACCAAAGAAAGTTAAATTTCATTCATTAAATGAAATTAAATATATATCTTATCCTAAATTAAGTGATTTATTAAAAAATGAAACTGAATGTAATATAATAAATTATAATACTGGAATCAGAAGTAAAATAAATTATTCTAAATTTATGAAAAAGTTTATGAAAAAATCATTATTAACAATTATAAATAATTATTAGTGTAAGTTGCTAACATCTTTGTGTTATATAATATTTAATAAATGCAATTAAAACAATTGATAAAAACAATATATTATTTATTTTACTAGCTTGGTCTCTAGTAAGTTCAACGTTAAAAATACATTTAATTAAAGGTCTAAAGAATTCCGGACCTCCTTCTTGATTAGCAGTTAAATCACTCCATTTTCCAGTTTTAAAATAATATTCTAATTTAGTCAATATGCATGAACCAAAAAGTCCATACCAGTTAAGCATAACAAATAAAACAAATATTATAAAATATGGTAAATAATTATTTGATATAATAAAAGTTCCAAATATTATAAAAAATACAATAAACACATGAATATAATATATTATATTAGCTATCATATAATATATTATGGAAAATAAATTAACTAACCCTATGAGTATGAATAATTCTATGAATAATAGATATGTTGGAAAATTAATTGATGCTAAATTATTAGCAAAAACAGAAGATGGATTTACTTGTTGCAGATGGTGTAATGGTCCAGTGAAACCACCTAAAAGAACTATGTGTAGTCCCGAATGTGTGCATGAAATTCTTATTAGAACAAATACAAATTATTTAAGAACATGTGTATATAAAAGAGACAAAGCAATTTGTGCTTTATGTAAAATAGACACTAAAGATATAGCAAAAAAGGCTATATTATTGGAGGGCGAAGCCCGTGAAAATTTTTTAAAAGAATATAGTATTTCATTAAAACGTAAAATATGGATGAAAAAACATGGCGGAGGACTTTGGGATGCAGACCATATAAATCCAGTAGTAAATGGAGGAGGTCAATGTGGATTAGATAATTTAAGAACATTATGTATTAAATGTCATAAACAAGTAACAAAAGAATTAGTATCAAAACCAAAACTTATAAATAAAAATTAATTTCTACATAGAATGCACTTTTTGTGTTTAATCATACATGATTCACAAAATGTATGCATACATTTTAATTTAATATTAGTATCCTTATTTAAACATACAGGACATACTTTATTAATTATTATTTGACAATTAAGATTTAAAATAGATTCATCATATTTACCAAATAATTCAATTGGGTAATCATATTTATGGCATAATAAATATCTAAATTCTGGGATAGTGTTTTTAATCAAAGTTTCAATATGCTGTTTTTTTGGTTTTATTTTGAAACCAAGAAATAAATTTTTATAATATTCATTATTATTATTGTTTAATAAAAAATCATTTGCATAAATATAATAAGCACGATGATTAAGAATTGAAGTTTTTGAACATGCTTTAATAATATATTCTAATGCTATATTATAATTATTATTAATATTTAATTCAAATAATGCCAAATTAATATATTTATTATCGTCTTCTAACATATTATTATAAAACTCAAACATATCAATATTTCTCATTAAGTAATATTGAAATGCTAAATTATTAATTGCATTTTTATCTCCCATATTTGCAGCTTTTTTGAAACATTCTAATGATTTATCATTATTACTTTGTTTATATAATATACCTAATGTGCATAGTGCGCGTGGATAATCTCCAACACCTATTAAAATATTAATAGCTCTTTCTGTATTGCCTTTAGTATTATAATAAATTGCTAATATTATATTAATCTCCGGATCATTTATTTCAATCATACTATAATTTGATAAATCATCATTAAAAATAGTAATAATATCATTATGATATTTATTTCTAACATCAGAAATAAACTCTAAATTATATTTATACTCTATTTCATCAATATTTATGAACTTTGCCAAAGACATTTATTATTAATATTATTATTTTATTCATTAATAATATCAATTTTTATAATAAAATTATTAAAGATAATTTTATTAGAAAGAACCGAAGGATATTAATAGGGAATGATATTGCGCCCTATCAATTTTTCCATAAACCAAATGTGTTATGTCATAAATATTGAAAAATTTATCTAATAGACATTCATTATAAATGGTGTATAAATGGATACATTTTCTAATGTATTTTTTAATGACTTTATTACTTTTAGTGAGATGAATGAACAGTATGAATCATTACACGTATATGATTTATCTGAAGTATCTGAAGTATCTGAAGTATCTGAAGTTCCTCAATTACCTGAAGTACCTGAAGTTCCTACATCAATACCATTAAAACGTAAAAATAAATCCAGTATTCCAGAAAGTAAAAAGGATTCTAAATATTATATCCGTCGTAAAAAAAATACCGAATATGCAAGGCGCAGACGTAATATATTACGTCAAGAACTTATGGATTTTAAAGAACATGTAAAATCAGTTGCAAATATAAACAAACAATTATCTAAAACTGTTAAAAGTTTATATTTACAAAGACGCCTTTTGCTTTCAAAATTTGTGTAAATCAATTATTTTGTTTTTTTATAATGCTTTTGAATCCAATGCATATCTTTATTTAATTTATTAAAATATTTTTCATTTGATTTAAATAATGTTCTCAAAGCATTTATATGTCTTAATAATTTTAATTCATCAACATGTTTAATTGCCTTCTTTAATGCTTTAATTCTATCATCATATTGTAATTTTAATGAATATCCATAATCACTAAGTATGCCAATATCTTCTTTAGGTAATCTAATTATTTTAGGTCCTTTTCCTGGTGCTCCTTGGTCCTTTATACATTTTGAACCAACTTTAACTTTTGTTTTACTCGATTGTTTTGTATATGAATAAGACTTACGCTTAATCATTCCTGATGGGCATTTAGAAGCCATTATGTTAATATATAATATAATGTATAAAATAATAACTGTATTAATATAAAAATTTTAAACATTTTTTTTAATAAAAATAATATTAAATAATAAAATATTACAATTAAAGATGATATTTATTATATTAATATATAATGACAACTACAGTTATAGATAATGAAAAATATTTAGAAATATTATTAGGTGTTTTAGATAATATACACGATTTTCATAGTTTAGACACTGATAGATTTTTAGGTGATAATTATGTAACACATCATCTAATTGATTTTTATTTATATTTAGATACAACGCTTCCAACTATTTATCCGGAATATTCACATATATTTAGAAAAGAAAGATTAAATCAAATAGATTCACATGATTTTAAAATGAAATTTTTAAATTTTTTACTTATAAAAAAACCAAATATTGGAATTACATTAAATAATATAAGAACAATTATAGAAGATAATTTTAAAACTGTTTTTAATGTAAATTATAATAGTATAAATATAAATACACTATTAAATAAAGACCAAATTTTATATTTACGAATTCCCTTATATTATTTAATAGATTCTTATAAAAAAAATAATATTACTATATTTGATAAAATATTAAAATTTATATTAGATTTTATTGATGTTCCTTTTTTAGAAAGTGTAAATAATAAAATTAAAAAAAATATTAAAAATGTAACAGAAAATATTACATTTCCAAATACATATTTTGATGATATGACAAATTGTATTAATAATAAATTAGTAGAATTTAAAATTATTAATACTGATAAGGAAATTATAGATCAGGCATCAACTGAACAAATTAATTCTTATTTTAAAAGAGGAAAAAAACATAGATTATATGTGAATGATATCAATACATCATTAAATTTTCATATTAATAAAAAAAAAGATTTATTAATATTCATGGGTGCAAAATATTATGTAAATAAATATGAGAATATTATTTATTGTATATTTAATAAAATATTAATAAAAGTAATTAAAAATAGTGTAGGTAGAGAAGGTATTGATAATTATGGTATATATCAAACAATATATACTTTATTTAAAATAATAGATAAATTTAATAATTTTTATAATGAAAATAAACATTATGATAATGATTTTTTTAATAATATAATTCTTAAATATGAAGTATTAAAAAGTGAATTTATTAATAAAATTTTAGAATATAAAGAAATATTTTTAACATTATCTTCATTTGATGATAATATAAAAGATTTAGTTGATATTATAAATTTTAATAATTTATTTAATCAAGATTTTTTGGAATTACATAAAATTATTTTTAAGATAATAAATATTATCAAAAATACTAACTATAGAAAAAACTTATTAAAAAAAAATATTATTAATATTGATAATTATAATAATATAATAGAATTAAATAAATATGATAATATAGATTTATATTTAAGTTTTTATACTTATACTATTAAAGGAGATTCTGAAAAATATAGATTATTAAAATTATTTTTAATTTGTATTATAGAAGAACCTAATTTTAATAATATTAAAGAAATTATTGTTACTGAAAAATTAGAAAGAACATTATATATAATTTTTAAAAAATATTATAGAATTGGTTCTATATCTTTAATGAAAGGATTTATTGCTTTTTTATTAACAGGTGCTAAAAGATATGGAGATTGGATGCAAGTAGTCTTAAGTAAAAAACATTATTTTTTTTTACAAACAAAAGACTACTATTGTTCATTTTATTCTTTATTTATAGGTGCTCCTGTATATATTTATACAGAAAAAATATGTGATGATAATATAAATAATATTATGATTTATAATTATAAAAATATACCGATATTTAGTGAAAATTATATTTTAAAAAATTTCGCTATACATAGAAAAATAAATTTAAATATGTCTATTTTAGATAATAATAAGTCATCTTTAATTGGTAATAATGGAATATTATATTTTAAAAATGCAAGTAGATTTGTTAAAACACCAGATATATCAAGAAATTATTTTTACAAATATATTAAATATAAAACAAAATATAATCAATTAAAAAAACAATATCAAAAATAAAAATTGATTTTAAATAAATTAATTTAATAAATACATATTAAATGGATTTTGGTTATATTGTTTCTATAAATTTAACAAATCTTACAGAAGATGAAAGATATAAATTAAAAGAACTACAAGAAGATTCTAAATTGAGTTTAATTAGTTTTATAAATCAACAAAAAAAGAATAGTTTTATAAAAAAAATTATTCAAAAAATATTAAATAAAAATTCTGACTATTTATTAGATATTATAATAAGCGATACCGATGAATTAAGTAACTATGATATGGAAATATTAGGACTTGAAAATCTTGAATTATTAACTTATATTATAAATGATGAAAAAATGGATTTATATCAATTTTTACATGAATATCAATGTAATGATAATAATAATTGTGATAGGTTCTATCTAAAAATATATAGTTTAGGTGCTAAATTTACTAAAGAAAATTTTTATAATTTTTGTCATTTTGGTTCTGATAAAAAGTTAGTAGATTTTTATGTTAATAATATTATAACTAATATTGAAACTTCTAAATTAAATATAGATAATCATATTATTATGAAAAGAATTATTGAATTAAAAAAATATGATAGAACAACAATAGATAAAATATACAAACTACATAAAGAACATCCAGACTCAGTTGCTTTTTGTTATAATGAATTATTAAAAAATGGTTATACATTTAATAATAATTATATTCTATTAACTATATTTGTAGAAGCAATTTATTATAATAAAAATTTACTTAAACATCCAGAATTTAGTAAATATATTGATAATAAAATATTTAAAATAAATATAACAAATGATGATTTAGTAAAGTGTTTAAGTTATGGAGAATCAATTAATACAATGATAGAAAATATTCAAGATTTTAATGAAATACTTAATAAAAAACAGTATTATAACAAATATTATAATAAAGCTGAAATAGTTTATTTAGTTTAGTAGCCAACATATTTATTATAAAAATTGATTTAAAATTAATTATTATAATTTTTATAATAATTAATGAATTTTGGTGATATTATTTCAAAACATTTAAACTTTATTGATAAAGAAGATTATGATAAATTAAAAGAATTATTTAAACAGGATGAAGTAAATAGCGGAATAAAGATTACTTATAAAAATCTATCTAATTTTATAAACACTAATAATGTTTCGCGAACATATTTTAACAATCTAGTTACTAAAATTTTGTTAAAAATATTAAATGACAAAAATTATTATTCTATTGATAATTGTAAAGAATTTATAAATCAATTTAATAATAATCAATTAGATTTTTTATCTTTGAATATATTAAATAAATTTACTTTTTTAGATTATGGAGATTTATATACATTTGATGAATTTATTAATGAATATCAATTATGTTATGATAATTTCGAACCATTTATGAATAAACTATTTATTCTTGGTTATAAATTTACAGAAGAGCATTTTTATTATTATTGTGATTATGGTTTACATGATAAATTAGTTGATTTTTATATTAATAATATAATTAAAGATATTGATTATAAATCATTAAACATTGATAATCATATTATTATAAAAAAAATTATACAGAAATGTTATACTATTAATAATATTAATATTAATAATTTATGTTTCGCACAGTTTGATGATAATGAATCTATTTGTATATGTTATGAAGAATTATTAAATAATGGTTATATTTTTACAGATAAATATATACTATTATTAGTATTAATGAGAATTATTGATAATCAATATAAAAATCTATTAAAACATCCATATATTAAAAAATATTTTAATCAAACAATAATAATATCTCGCGATGAATTAATATTAACTTCTAATAAATATAATTTAGATATAGATGATATAATTAATGATGTAACTGTATCATTTCCAAAAATTACTAATAAATATTTCACCATTGAATATAAAAAAAGTTATAATAATTAATGGACTTTTAATTTGTTTTATTTTCATATTTTTTTAATAAGATTCATCATAACAATAATCACACTTTTTATTTTCATAATTTTTTATTTTGCAACTCTTCTTTTCACAAATCCAACTTTTGCATCTTCCACATGGCCAACCATTAGAACCTCTATCAACATCATCATTGCAAATATCACATTTACCATAACATCCACAAACAGGTTCTCCTTCAGATTCAAATTTACATTTCGCACACATTAATACACTGCAATCGCAACAAACATCTTCTAAACAATAATGATTTTTTTTACAAACATAACATTCTTCACCATCAGAATCATCGGATTCGCAACTACAATATTCATAACTATCTTCCATAAAATATAATTTATTAAAATCAATTTTTATATCTATAAAATAACAGTAGGTTAATAATTTTCAAACAACATTTTAATAGTAATAATGCTTACAGTAATAATATAAGTTACTATAAAAATTACTCCTAATTCAATCCATCCAAATTTAAATTGAATATCTTTAATCATATAATTATTTTTTAATTCGTATCCCAATTTCTCATAATATTGGCGCACACCAACACCAGAAATAACAGCAATCTTATTATATCCATTTTCTTGCGCAATTTTTTCCGCTTGCGCGACAAGCATTTTACCATATCCTTTATGTTGAACTTTATTAATACCTTTATTTTCAATCGGTGTCATTTTTCCATATACATGCAATTCACGAATCATTGCGCATCCATTTAAGAATGGAAATAAATTTACAGTATTTTCTTTTGATTTAGGATTACGAATAGATGGTTCCTTATCAATAACGTATCCCATATCTTTGCTTAATCGCAAACGGCAGAAACCATAAATATATTTATTATCAATACTTTCAATACTAATAAAATATTCCATACCACCAGATGCTTTATAGTTACGAATAAATAATTTAGCTGTATCCATTGCATTAATCGCAACCTTATTCATCTTTACTTCACGACAACGAATACAATTACAAACCATATTATTATCTTTCATTTGTTTTTCTAATAATTGGCGAAGATTAGGAATATTATTTCCAGCGTGAATATAATGAGAAGGAATATCACGAATAACACGATTAAGCCTTACTGTAGGAGGAGTCATACTTTTAGCATACATTAGAACATCAATAAGTTCTTCTTGACTATAATGTAAGTTTTCTCCTCTATCTTCCCATGTTTTAGTAACAGTCCAATCAACACTACTAAATGGATAATATTTAGCCTGGTCGAATGTAAAATCTTCATTTGCAAAAGTGATAACATTATTATTTGATTTATAGATAAAATCAATCATTCCCATATCATCTTCATAATCAGCAAATGGCAAATCAAACATAAGATGAACATCTACTTTTAATCCAACATTTAGTAAATTATAAATTGCCCTAACTGTATCATCGTAATAACAACCGCGATTGATTTTCTTTAATATATAGTCTACCACATGTTGCACGCCAATTTGAACACGCGTGCAGTTCATACGACGCAATAATTCTATTTCACGTGCAGTTACATGGTCTGGTCTAGTTTCAAATGTTAATCCGATAACTCGTGCTTTTGCTGTCATATTAATTTCAATTTCTTCTTCCAATGTTAATGGCTCTCGTAAATTATTTTTATCATCATAAAAAGTATTAACAGCATAATACATATCACGTGCAACATCAATACGAAAATCTTCAGGATAACTTCCAAATGTTCCACCAGAACCCATCATTTCTAATTTATTAGGAAAATGACCGAGTAAACTCAGACAAGTTAGACGACTCCAAATTTGTTTTTTAATATCAAAATTCCATTGATTAGCACGTGCTACAGCTGGTTCATGATAAAGATAAGAACGAGGTTGAGGAGTAAAATTGTTACCTTCATGCGCAGGTTCATTAGGACAATAATAACAATTATGCTCACAACTCCACGGCTTACCATTAACTAAAGCTGGAAACATAAATGTAATTTGTTGAATACCACTATTAACTCGACTATTTTTACGAATACTGTGCTCTTCATAAATTTCATTTGGTTTAATTTTCTTTTCAGAAACATTTTTAAGATAATAATAATTCATAGTAATAATACTAGGTTTATGATGATACTTTTGGCTTAATTCTTTAATAATAGCATTCCAATTTATATTAGTCTCAGAGGTTTGTTCTAAAATACTAATAAAATCAATAATAAATTCAGATACCCTTTCGTCTTTTTCAACATCTTTTTCATCAATTAAAAAATGATTAATATTGTAATCTTCAATGTCTTGCATTTATTAATAATTAATCAATTAATTATTAATAAATAATAAATCAATTTTTCTAATATTAGAAAGTTATAAAAATTGATTGAAAGAAAAATCTATGATTTTTCGTTTCTCAACCATAGGTTATCAATCGTGTTCAGACCAAAGGTCAGATAGAATTAAAAATCTAAAAGATTTTCAATACCCATAAAAATTGATAATATTTAAACTTAACTATTAATATATAAATTAATAATGAATCATTCAATTACACTGCATTCTAAATATTATGTTGGTTGTATAAATATAGAAAAAAATTATAAAGATTATATACAGTATTTAAGAAATCATTATAATTCAGAATTTCTCAATTATATTCCACAAGAATTAATAGACCTTATAATTACTAAATTATGTTATTCATTAATAGTAGTTATAACAGATGATAATAAAATTCAATATATAAATACAGATGATTATAAAATTATAAAAGAAGTACCATTAACAAATAATATTAAATATACTAATATTTCACCAGACGGTCGTTATTTAATTTCAGATTCACTTATTATTGAACATAATAATAATCAATATACACAAAAGATTCATAATATGAATATTAACCATGATGAAGAATATTTTCATCCAGTATCACAAAAATTTTGTGTTAATAATTCTGTTACATATTTTATTAATTGCGAAGTAATTAATAATAAATTAAATATTGGATTATTTAATGTTATGAATAATATATTAACAAATCAAACCCAGTGTGTGAATAATTATATAATTAATGCAGATTATGCATTAAATATATGTTTTTCCAATGATGATACTTTATTATCAATTATTACAATTAAAGATGATGATTGTTGTTTATATATATTTAATATAACTTCTAATACATTTGAATTAATATATACAGATAATACTTATATAATATCAAATTACTCTATGGAGTTTTCTCCTAATAACAAATATTTATTAGTAAATTCAAATACAAACGGATTTCATTATACAAATGCAACATATACAACACTTATAGATATAGAAACAAAAGAGAGAAAACATACATATATAACAGACCGCATTATTAAATGGAAGAATAATGACTCATTTTCATATGTAGAAAATAATAAAATAATTACAATTAATATACCAACATGTAGTTCGAGCAGTTATCAATTTATTAATACATGTCCTGATTATTATATTGATAATATATATTATACAAATGAAAAACTTATAATTAAATATACCAATAATTTTGAAGATAATATGATTATAATAAATTAATTTATAAATATTTTATAATTAATAAGATTAGTTCTTCTGGTAGAAAATAATTATTTAGACCTTTGGTTATAAATAATGTTTTTATAAAATCATGAAAAGATGGTGTATATAAACAACATAATTTCTTATCATCTGTATATAATATTTTATAATCATCTGTTGTTAAACAATGTGAAGTAACAAATGTTTTATGTTTTTGGTTTTTTAATAATTTACACCCATCATCATTAGTCATATATGTAATAATATAATCTGCTGTGCAACTATAAAGATATTTATTATCTTTAGAGAATTGAAGATAATAAATGTACCTTTCTTGATGATAGAATTTTTGTAAAATATTAAATTTATAATCAGTAATATATAATTCTGGTTTGCTAGAACTAATTGCAATATATTTATCGCAAATCGCAACACTCACAACATATTCTTCAATATCAATTTGATTTATTAATTCAAATGTATCCATATTCCATAATTTAACAGTTCCATGAAAATCACCACTAACTAAATAACTATAACTATAATTAACGCATAAAACATCATCATCATGATTAAAAGTATGAATATGTTCAAAATTATCTAACGACCATAATTTAATAGTTTCATCATTACTACAACTAATTAAATATTTATCTGTTTTAAGCAAACAAGTAATATCAAAATCATGTGCATTAATTTGTTTAATTAATTTATAATTTTTTTTCTTATTTTTTATTATCTTATAAATATAAATAATATTACCAGAAGCACTAATAATATAATTACTCTCGCTACGCGAGTAAAATAATAAATTAGCATTCATATCACTAGGTAATTCAAACAAATACCTATTTTTAACATCAACTACAACTGTATCCTGTTCTTCTATACCTAAATTGTATAAATATTTACCGTCTTCTGCAATTTCCCAACCTTCATAATTATTCTCAAAGTATTCGACGAGTTCCATTAATATAATAACCTTTGGTTGTTATATAATTAATAAATCAATATTTATGACCAACGGTCTTAATTAAATTAATATATGAATTGAATTATTATATTAAATTAAATCTACCTAATTCATTTTCTTCAAATAATAATATCAAATAGTGTTTGGTCATTTTATAATTACAACCTACAAATTCTTTATCAATACAGTTAACAAATAATTCAGCATTATTTTTTTTTATATCTTTTGGCATTTTTTGAATAACATATTTATAATAGTCTGGTGTATTACTTGGTGCTCCATAAAGCATCATATCAACAAATTTCCAACTATTACTACTATTAATACTAATCATATCTGCTACTTTCTCATGAATAATAGTATTATTTATACTATAATATACTTTATTAATTCCCAATTCCTTTAACATAATTGTGCATTGATAACACGGGCGCGAATTTACCAACTCGCCATTTGAATTTATTCTAATCACCATGATATTCAAATTTTTCGGTTTTTTTAATACACGACGTTATCCAACCATGCTTGGGGGAGTAGCTGATATGCTTACCCAAATATGTTGTAAGAGCACTCAATTCTGCATGAGTTGATGGACATACTCGCTTTCGACAATAATTGCGTGCAGAGTTTCCACAAATCTTACCAACTGGAGTAGTTCCATGCATCATAACTGCAGAAACACCAATATTAACTTCCTTGTTATTTTTAATATTATCTATCAATTTGCTAATGAGCGCTGACATTTATTACAATATATATATAAATTATGTTTAAATAAATGAATTATCAATATTTATTGGGAGTTTCTTATGTCCTATCAATTACTTTATGTTTTATTATCTAGAACAAGGTGACGGACATTTGAAATTAATTCAATAGGAAGTATATTTTTTGATAGTTTTTCAAATACTATCATTTTCCTTTTATTATTAAAATATTCTTCAAGTTTGTTATAAAAATAATATTTATGTTCATTAGTAAAATCATTATTAAATTTAACTAATTCAAATAATATGATATAGAATCTTAATTCAGTAGATAATTGTTTATTAGTTTTATGAAAAAATAGAAACAACACGAGTGATGCATGAGCTGGCGATAATACTTTAAAATTATCATTTGAATCAGTATATTCTGATAGTTTTAATAATAAATAATATTTATCGCATATAACACATTTGCATTTTTTTCCAATAAATGAGTGATGTTTTTTAAACCATGAAGACAATATTTTTTTTGTTTTATGAGATGTTTTATGAAATAATTTAGAATATTTATAAACTCCGTTGATACAAATTTCTGCATATATTAAATCATACATGCAAAACATAGTTAAATCTGTTATTGGATATTTTAAGAAAAAATATAGTTGTTGATTATGCCTCAAGCCCCTTAATAAACATTTTGCTTCTGAGTGCCTAAATCCAAGATCCATTAATTGTTTTTTATAGTATTTTGAAATTAATTTTCGATTAAGAATCGATTCCATTAACAATAAATATTATATAGTATTAAAAAAACATTTTTCAATTTTTATAGGATTAATATCTTATTAATTGTTATCACTTTAGTGGTTTCAATTTTTATAGCTTATAAGCTGAGCTTTATATATTAAGAAACTTATATATAGGGTCTATTAATTCTAATGGCAAAATGTTATTTGACTTTATAAATATTTCCCAATTTATTTTTGTTCTAAATAATTCTTCTATTCTCATTAGAAAATTTTTTTTATGTTCTTCATTAGAAAAAATAATTTCATTATTATCAATTTTATCAATTACCTCTTTAAAAATTAAATAATCTTCTTTCTCTGGTTCATCATTTTTAATATGATAATAGAAAGATAATATTTTAGTAATATCAATTTTATTTAATTCAACAAAAACTTTTCTATATGGTATAAAATCTCCAAATGAACTTAATTTACCATATAAATAATTATACTCAGAATAATAATCTTGTGTATGATTATCATTATTTACCCATTTATTTAAAATTTTAAACACTAATTTACTAAATGGGTCTTCATAATAATATGCAAAAAAATATTCATAACAATAATAAATATCTGCAAATATTATTGATTTATGTATTAATATATTATCATAATATTTGATAATATATTTCAACACAGTTTTAGCTTCTCTTGAACCAAACCCTAAATTTATTAATTGATTCTTGTAAAATTTAAAATTATTACATTCTTCTTGCGAATACGCAAGTTCCATATCAATTTATATTATATTAGTATTAATTATATATTTTATTCAATTTTTTTTTACAAGTAATTCTAATCCTTCATCAAACATTATTTTTTGTTCCCATCCCAAATTAGTTAATTTATCATTAGAGATAAAATATCTGGTATCATTAAAAGGTCTATCCGGAATATATTCAATATAATTATCATAATAATTATTATCATAATTATCTTCTGTGTTTTTAATTAATTTAATTAATTTTTTTGCAACATCCATTACACTATATTCATTACTATGATCTCCACCTATATTATATACTTCACCAATAATACCTTTATTTATAATAATATCAACAGCGGTGCAAACATCATGAACATGAATAAAGTTTCTTATAGCAGACCCATTACCAGCAATTGTGCATTTTTTATTATTTTTTAATAATTCAATAAATTTAGGAATTAATTTTTCTGGATATTGATTTGGTCCATATACATTGTTCCCACGAGTTATAATTGCTTTTAATTTGAAACTATAAATATAAGAATAAACATACATTTCTGCTGCTGCCTTACTCGCACTATATGGATTTGTTGGACACAAAATTGATTGCTCGTTCTTCATTTCATTATGAAGTGATTCCCCATATACTTCATCTGTGCTAAAATGTAATAAAAATATATTTAAATCTGTTTCTCTAATGGCTTCTAATAATGTATGTGTTCCAACAACATTATCTTGAGTATATTGAAAACTTTGATGAAAACTATTATCAACATGTGATTGAGCAGCAAAATGAATAACGTGAGTTATTCTATGTTCAACTAATATATGTTTGATTAAATCAAATGAACATAAATTACCTTTAATAAATTTAAATCTAGGTGATTCTCTAATATCTTTATTTATATTATTAATATCAGCACAATAATACATGGCATCTAGACAGACAATATTAATATTAGTATTATTATATTTATTAAAAAAATAATTGATAAAATTGGAACCAATAAATCCACATCCGCCAGTAATTAATAAATTCATATAATAATATTATTTATAAATTTTTAAAGGTTAAACTTATTTCTGGGAATTTATTTTTTAAAGTATCCCATTTTTCTTTACTAAGATATTTCCAAGCTTTATGCAAACCTAAAGGATTCTCATAATAGTCTTGTTCTGTAGAAAATAATATTCCTAACGAATGTGGAGCAGGATTAACTATTTTTTTACAAATCACAGTAAAAAATTTATCTTCATTAATTTTAACATTAGAATTATGATATTTTTTATAATTATTAATTGCTTTAATCATTAATGTTTTTTTCCTAATAGAAAACCCCCCATTTTGAAAAAATTCATGGCGCGTTCTACAAGGTGCTCCTATAAAACCATAAGTCAAATAATCTTTAAAATTAAAAGTATCTATATGTCTTACTAAACACGAATCTGTCTGGAATATTAATATAATTTCTCCATTAATTTTATTCCAAAAATTAAGAGATGTTAATAACATATTGTATTCTACAATTGTTAAATTATCTTGATTTAACTTAGTGAATATAAATCTAGGACCTTTATAATAATTTTTAAGTGCTTGTTCATTTAAACTACTATGAAATATCTGTATAGGCGTATTTGTATTTCTTGATATATTATCTATAACAGTAAATAAATATTCATGATTTCTAGGTTCAACTATAACTGATATATCTATCATTATTAATATATTATTAGTCTAATTATATTCTTTATAATATTATTAATATTATTAATATGGAATATACAGTAGATATTAAAAATATTAAATGCGTTAAATATGGACAGTTAAATAAAATTATAGATGTAACACAAATGTTTAAAGATAAACTACAAAAAGAAGGGAAATTTAATATATCTGAAAATTTTACATCGAATAAAATGTTAGTATTATATTTGTATTTAAATGATAATACAAAAATTTCTGCAATGCATGGTTCTGTTTTTATTTCAAAACAAGAATTAATTTATACACCTAATAAAGTCACAAGTAATTATATAAATATAAATAATACTAGTTCTAATAATTATATATTATCTACAAATGTCAGAGATGAACCTAATATCTTAGAATGGATAATTTATCATTTACTAATTGGTTTTGATAGAATAGTAATAATAGACCATAATTCAAAAATACCTATAATAAATTTAATTCAAAATTATGACTGGAATAAAAGAATTCATGTTATTCATAGGACAGACGAAGGACCTGTTAAAATGAAATTTTTAAATGAAATAATTGTTCCTTATATGTATGTTAATTGTAAAAAATATTTTATTCATTTAGATGCAGATGAATATTTATATATTGATTATCCTAATGTTCCAACATTTTTAAACACCATAGGTGATAAATATAATGCAAATATTTTATCATTAAATTGGTTAATGTTTGGAAATAATAATGTAACAATAAATACTCATCCAAATAAGTTTTTAATACCAACATTTACTAAATCAGATTCTAAATTATCAAATCATTTTAAGTGTTTTATTAAAATAATACCAAATAAGCCATTCATATTTACAAATCCACATACAATTAAATATATAAGAGAACCTAATACAATTTACACAAATGTTCTAAATAAACAAGTTAAATATACAAATGATATAAATAAATTATTTAGTGAATTATATATAGAAAATACAATAAATGTTCCTGCTTATATAAATCATTATTATGTTCAAAGTAAAGAAGATTATATAAGTAGAAAACTAAAAAGAGGTCGTGATGATAATAATGAAAAAAGAGAAATGGAAAAAAATATATTTGAAAAATATAATGATTTAGATAATCTTAATTTAGAAAAATATAGTAATAATATTTTACATATAATAAATGATATTAAAACATTTGGTTTTATATTATTAAGATATGTGAATAGCGAAGAAACTAATAAATCATGGATTAGATGCTATAATAGTATTAGACAGTTTTATAATAATAAAATTGTTATTATTGACGACAATAGTGACCAAAAATATATAACAAATATAGATTATTATAATACAAAAATTATAAATAGTGAATTTCCTAGGAGAGGAGAATTATTACCTTATTTTTATTATATTAAAAATAATTTTTTTTATAGAGCTGTTGTTATTCATGATTCTATGGAAATAACAAATTACTTTGATTTTATGAATATAAAATCAAATTGTACTTATAATAATTATTCACGATTATTTTCATTTGAGAATAATTGTTATCAAATTGATATAGAATATATTAAAGATATGTGTTCATATATTAAAAATGGACAACTTTTGTATAAATATCATTTGGCAAATAAAAATAAATTATGTGGCTGCTTTGGTGTATGTTTTGTAATAGATTATAATTTTATTCAAGATATTGAAAATAAATATAATATATCAAATTTAGTTAATTTTGTAGATAATAGAAGAAAAAGAATGAATTTAGAAAGATTCTTATCATGTTTATTTGAATATCATAGGGGAAAATCATTTATAACACCTACTGATATATTCGGTAATATACATAAAAATAATAATTTATACATTAAAAAATATTTTTTTGGAAGATAATCGTTAAAAATAAATTTAAATCCATATAATATTAATGGAAACGTTATACGGAGATATAGAAAAACTTACTTTAAAAAATAAAAACTATAGAAAAGTTATTAATACTACACCTAATCAACAGTTAGTATTAATGAGCTTAAAACCAAAAGAAGACATTGGAATGGAAATACATAAAAAAGTTACTCAATTTATTCGTATTGAACAAGGAACTGTCATGGTTATAATAGGTAAAGATGAAAATCAAAAAAAATATAAATTAAAAGATAATTCATTTATTACAATTCCACCAAATACTTATCATAATATAGTTAATATTGGAGAAAATGAAGTTAAATTATATTCAATTTATTCTCCACCAAATCACAAACCAGATGCAGTTCAAAAAAATAAATCAGACAAAGAACTATAAATGGTTAAAAACTGTTAGCAACTAACACAACTTATTTATTTTATTAAATAAATTTGCAAGAACAAAATCTTCAACTATATCATTAATAGAATCATTATCATTAATGCTATCGTTTATTTTACTTATTTCTTCTATTTCTAATAATTTTGGATATTTATCAATCCAATTAATAATCATATTTATAATTAATTCTACACTTTTACCATTATACCATTCATTAATAATATTATTATATTCACAATCCATATATAAAAACTTGATAATTTAAATATATAATGGACTTTTTTAATGTATTATTATTAGGAGATGGATTTTTTGCTCGTGGATTTCTTCATCATATTGATTATAATAAATTTAATGTAACACAAATTTATAAAGACACTTTTATTAATCCTCAAGATATTATGTATGATTTGCAAAGAAATAAAAATTATACTTATAGTTATCATTTTAGAGATTATACTAATAAAAATCCAAATAAAAAAATTCAAATGAATATAGAATCATTAAATATTATTAATAAAAATGAAGTTAAAATTAATGATAATAAATATAATTTTGATTATTTAGTTATTGGACTAGGGGCTCAAAAAACATTAAAAGATTGGTCAAATGAATTAAACGAGTATAATAATAAATCTGGCTTATCTATTGGTATTGTTGGTATGGGGCCAATTGGTTTTGAATTAGCTAATATATTAAGTAAAAATAATAAAATTGATATGTTTGATATGTTACCTAAATCTAAAGTATTAGGTTATGTTAATGAAAAAAATAAAGAACAATTATTATCATTATTAAATAATAAAAATATATCAACCACTTTTGAAAAAATGTATAACAATAAAGATTATAATCACGACAAAGTAATATTCTGTGTGGGCACTAGACCAAATAATTTAACGATTAATTATAAGGTTAATAATTATTTACAAGTGTATGATAATAATAGTTTCTATAATAATATATATTTAGGAGGAGATGCGATAAATTCTACTAAATATATTAAAACAGGTCAATTGGCTTACCAACAAGGTAAGTATGTAGCGGAAAGATTAAATAATGATAAAGAATTAAATAAAGAATTTAGATATGAGTCTAATGGTATTGCATTAAATTTAGGAGATAATAAAGTATTAATAGAAAATCATAATTTAGTTCCAAATGGCGTTTATCCAGATTTTATAATTAAGCTTTATTCATTCTTTTTTGTTTAATGCATAATTTAATAAGCATTTCCTAACAGATTCTTTTATATTCATAATATTTGGATACATAGTTTGAAGTTTAGTTGTATCTAAATAATTATTTGACCTATCTGCTTTCAATATTTGTCTTTGTTCTTCAATACTAAAATTCTCCCAAGTAAAATCTTTATCTACTAATTCTTTATACATTTCTAATATTTCATTATGGCTTATTAATCCAGGATTAACTAGATTAATAGTCCCACAAATATTATTTTTCATCATATCCAAAACATATGGTAATAGTTCAGTAAGAACAGACATACTATTTGGTATTGAACATATTTTTTTATAATTTGTTATTTTAGTTATAAAATTACGAGTGTTATGCGAATCTGTTATTGGCATACGAATTCTTAAATTTAATACATTATTAAATGTATGCATCATTCTATCAGTGAAACCTTTAACTACAGAATATGATGAACCAAAAAAGTTAGGTAAAGAATCTTCATCAAATCCATTTTCTTCAACATGACTCGAAGAGTTATTAATACAATTGGGTATATTGCAATTCAAATACTGCGTATTTGAATTACAATCCCAAAACTGTTGGCGATGATTCAAATTTGCATACTGCAAATTTGAATCGCGACCAACACAATTGATTCCTTTGGTTACAAATATACATCCAGTTCCTAAATAAGTGTAATGATAATTAAATATAGAACTTAATTGTGCTAAAATAAAAGGTGCAAATAAATTATCATTAATATTTTCAACTAATTTACCTTCTTGTTCTAAATAATCAATAGTTGAATATCCGGGACCATGAGTGCGACCAATAAAAGATACTACATGAGTTGGATTATAATCAAATAATTCTACTTTTACATCATCTATATTATCAGCCCTAGATTCTGCACATTTGTAATTAATCTGCGAACTTTTTAATATATCAATAAACATAGAACCTATCCACCCTTTTGAACCAAAAACTAAAACTTTCATTATTATTAATATAATATTAATGAATATTTATAATACTTTTAATCATTATAATGATTTATATGCAGTGTGGCTAATAATAAACCAATAATATTTACCATCTTCAATAATTACATTATCAAATTGAGACATTGCAAGTGTGCCTAATTTAAGTCTATTTTGAGGACATATTGTGTCACAGCAAGGGATTTTAGTATATGTATCAACTCCATTATTTGTATTTTTAATAATAGAAAATTGATTATCAGGACATTTAATACCTTGATTTTGTTGAATAATATTTGTATAATAAGTTGAATCAATTGGTTGATTGTTTTTAACATTATCGATATCACTTCTTTCTAAATAAACTATAAAATATTTATTTGTTTCTAGCAGTTGTTTATAGCTTTCGAATGTATTATTAATTTTTTGATAAAGACCTACTTTTAAATTTTCTATATCTGTTATGTATTCTTGAGTTTTTATACCATTATAAATCATATAATTTATAATATTTTCAAACATTAAAAATCTATTATTAGGAATAATTTTTTTCCAATCATTTACAACATCAACAGGTGTAATATTTACTATTTCTTCTATTTCTTCTTTTAGTGAAAATTCTAAATCTTCTGGATGATATAAATATATTTCTAAATTTACAACATGAGGAAATTGTTCCATATATTAATCCCTAGATTTTAATTATTATATTTATTGCGATTTATAAAACGAATAATTTGGTGCATAATTATTTCTACTTCCAGAAGAACTATATTCTTGATAATTATTAAGATTTGTTAAATTACTATTATATTTATTAGTTAAAGTATTATTATCAATTGGCTCAACTTGTTTTTGATAATATGATAACATTTTAGCCTTTAATATTCTATCCATTACTTCATCGCTATAGAATCTTATTTCATTATAATTCTTTAATATAGTGTTTGTTATTATAGTTACTTCTAATGTGAAAGACCAATCATTACCATTTAAACTAACTAAATTACCATATTCATCTTCTAAACTTATTTGTAATTTAGGTATATCAACAGGTTGTTCAAATTTAATAGAATTACCAATTATTTTTATAAAAGTTTCTTGATTAATATCATCAAATCTAGACTGAGAATCAGTAACTATTTTAGATACATAACGACGATTTTTATTAATTATATTTCCATAATCATTTATTTTAAGAAAAAAATATTTAATTTGCGGATCTACCATAGTATTTGTTCCAGTTAATATACCTCCTGCATTATTTATTGTATCTGTTAATAAATAACCTAATATTTCTCCTAAAGATAAATATTCTGTCCCACTTGCATTAAATGTTATTGCTCCAGCACCATTGTTTGTTATTGTTACTTTATTAGTAGTAGAAGATATAACTACATTTACTCCTGCCATATTTGTTTGTAAATAAGCAGTTAATTCTGCTTTAGTATATGAACCATCTGGAACAACTATATCAACACCATTTAATACAATAGTATTGTTACCTTTAGTAGATTGAATATAATAAATAACATTAGGTAATTCCAAAGAAGAAATTTTCATTTCAATAACATTTTTTTCATTAAATGGTTCAACTGTATAGGTTACTCCATCTGGATTAACACCATCCATTTTATTAAAAACAAAGTTATTACTATTAGGGTAACTATTAGTGTTTCTAAATTTTGAATCAATATTATATATTCTATTATCCATTATTACTAATCTAGAGATTTTATCTTGAGATTTAAATTATTATTAAAAAACGAATAATTATATAAAATTTGTTATGTGCTATTCTTAAATCAAAGATTACGAATCTAACAGTATTGGGTTTTTATTTGAACTTCAATCTACCAAAATGTCTTTTTTAAATCTCATGATTAATAATGATAGAATTTATTAGGAAAAATATTAAAATAATAATAACAATAGTACTTTTATTAGGAATAATATTCTTTATAAAAAACAAAAACCCTAATCCAGAATCATTTGATAATTCTAACGATAATTCTAAGCCAAGTGATTTTGGCGAAAGCCCTGTATTTGTTCCACTATATTCCGATGATAAAACAAAATTAAATGTTATGCTTATATCTAAACCATTCCCTACAGATAATGATTATAAAATGTATTTGAATAATAAACATAAATATATATACATTGGAATAAGTAGTTATATGGAATTTCCAGGATTACCTTCCAATCCACTCGATAAATTTAAAATAGAAGGATTTTCAGCCAATACTACTAATTCCAATCCATATAATATTAAAATGTATCAAACTATGTGTGATGGTTGGTTACACTGTTTTAGAAAACCATGTGATTATATTCCATGTAATTTACCATATGCATTAATATCAGAATCAGATTTTGTAAATACAGAATATTTAAAACCAGATGATACAATAATAGAATATGATTTCATTTATAATTGTCCAAAAGTTAATAAAAATTCTGGTTGTAATGATTGGGTAAGTTATAATAAAAACTGGGAATTAACACAAAAGTGCTTACCTATATTATGTGAAAAATTTAAATTAAAAGGATTATTAATAGGTAGAGAAGGTTGTGAATTACCTGAAAAATCTAAACCATATTTAACAACTACTGGTTGGGTAGATTATGAAGAAGTTATAAAATTATATAAAAAATGTAAATTTTTATTTTTACCAAATACTCGCGATGCATCACCTAGAGTAGTTACTGAATGTATGTCATTAGATATGCCATGTTTAATGAACACTAATATTTTAGGCGGCTGGAAATATATCAACACAGGAACTGTTAAGACTGGTGAATTCTTTACAGATGAAACAGATTTAGAAGAATCATTAACAAAATTATTAAATAATATGAAAAATGGAATATATAAACCCCGTCAATTTATATTAGATAATTATGGCCCAATTAATAGTGGTATTAAATTAAAAGAATTTTTATTTGCAAATTTCAAAGATAGACTTAATATAAAAGATGCAAAATATATAACAATTAGAAATCCAATATAATTTATATAATATATAATTTATATAATATATAATATATATATATATTGATGAGTGAAGCTCGGGAAATAGTTGAATTATTTATTAAATGTTGTCCAATAATATATTTTTATAAAGATGAACCATATATGCCTTGCAATTTTGATGATTTATTAAAAATTGCCAATGTAACTATAGAAGATTTAAATACTATAAAATTAATAAATATACCTAAAGAAAAACGTTTTGACCATCCTATTGGTACTCAAATATTATGTAAAACAGAAGGTTTTATTACTGTAAGTAATAGAACATATATTGATTTAACATATATTATTACATGGACTTGGAATGGGACTAGACAAGAACATGCATTTGATAAAGAACAAGTAATTATTAGATTAGAAAAAAATATAAACAATAATACTTATGAAGTTATTAGAGTATTTGGAAGTAGTCATGGTAATGGCATGTGGTGGCCACGTTCTCAAATGGATGTTGATAATGATTCAAAAAAAATAATTATATATTCAGCAAACGAATCACATGCAATGTATAATGAGCCTAGAAGTCATAAAAGAATATTTGGATTTGGCGATGATGATTGCGGTCGCGATATAAGATGGGAACCAACTGAATTTGTTATATTCTTGACCGAAGGTCTTACCGAAGGTACTAATGAAATTGTTAATATTTATGACATTAACGGTAATATAGTTAGATCAAATGTTGATTATTTTAAATATAATAATAATATTGGTAATTTGAAAAATAATCAAGAGTGGCCAGGTAGTTCAACTTTTGAAACATTAGATTTAGATAGTTATTACAAATATCAAGGTGGTTTTGATAATTTATTCACAGGGAAATATAAAGTTGTAGATTATAAATATAGATATTTAGCGAGAACAATAACAGGTATTGTTTTATTTTTATTTTTAGGATATTTAATTTATAAGAATGTTATTATGTCACCTATTACTGGTAATATTAAAAATATTGGATTAATATTATTACAAATATTTATATTTGCATTAGTATTTATATCTAGTGCATATATTAGTTGGGAAATATTCATTATTAGTCCAATTAGTAAATATGATATTAGTACTTTGCCTATAAAGTTAAAATTATATGATAATAATGATGATGAAACAAATGAATCTACATAATTGGGCAATGTAGTAACTAATAGTTTTGTGTTTGCAACTACCCAAATAAAGAATTAATATAATATAATATATATATTATATTAATGGATAAAGTATTATCAAAAATAAATAGCACAGAAATTTTATTATTAGCAAATGAAACTTTCAATGGTATAGTTGAAAATGTATTAAACTATGAATCAGTTTCTATTACTATTAAAAGTAATATATCTAGTGCCACTGATGGTATAAAAATATATTTGGGTCCTACTGAAGATAATTTAAGTAATAAATATAGTTATTCATATACTGCAAATGAAGACAAAAATATTTCATTAAAATTAACTGATAAATATTTTAAATTAGTATATGTTAATAATAATACTAACCAAGTCTCATTTTATATAGAAACTTTTTATAGTTATGTTTTACCACAGGGAACAATTACTTTACCAGGATTAATTGAAGTAGAACTACATGATGCAGCAGGTAATGGTATCACTAGCACATCTAATGCATTAGATATTAATGTTAAAAATAGCTCATTAACTACTAATTTTGACCCAAAACAATATGATTTATTTGGTAATATTAAAGTCTCAAATGCACAAACATTATTAGATATAGCACATATTTATGATAAAAATCCTCTTAATATGGATGAATATACTAGAGGCACTGGTTCATCTACTTATGATAGTAATAATGCATCAGTATTAATGGCTGTAAGTGCAAATAATGATGTAGTTATTAGACAATCTAGATTATATACAGCTTATCAACCTGGTAAATCTTTATGTATAAGAATGACGGGTGTAATTAATGCTAATAATAATGGTATTAATACAACTGCTCGTATTGGTTATTTTGATGAAAGCAATGGTTTGTTTTTTCAATATAGTGGTGGTAATTATTATGTAGTTGAAAGAAAAAATGGTAGTGATAATAGAGTTCTTCAAGCTAATTGGAATTTAGATCCAATGAATGGAAATGGTCTCTCTGGAATAACTATTGATTTTACTAAAAATATAATTTTTTATATTGAACTAGCTTATTTGGGTGTTGGTATTGTAAAATATGGTTTTGTAATTGGTGGAACTTTATGTATTGCTCATATTTCATATCATACTACTATTACTTATCCATATATATCAACTCCTAATTTACCAATGAGATGGGAATTATTATCAACAAATACAACAAATAATACAGGACAATTAATATGCACATGTGGGTCAGTTCAGAGTGAAGGAGGTTATAATTTATATGGTAATCCATTTGCAATTGGTATGGACAGCACTTCTTTTAGTGTTGATAGTGCTAATACTGGAAAGAATTATGTAATGAGTATTAGATTAAAAGCTTCAAATAGAAAAGTTGTTAAATTTGTTTCATTATCACTTTTATGCACATCTGGATCATCTGCCATTTATAGTCTTTATAGATTTAAATCACCTACTACTAATCCAATTACTGCAAACCCTGCAACTGGAGCACCAGCGCCAACATTTTCTAATATTACAAATAGTATTACTCAATATCATTTAAATACATCAACAGAAGGAGGGACACCAGTCAGTAATTATACAGTAGATACAACAAATGCAGATTTATTATATCGTAATTATTTTACAGCAGATGCTAGTTTAAATTTATCAAATTTATCGGATATAGGTGGTCCAATATATTTAACAGCAGGAATTGATACAACAGCTTATGGTGGTTCATTTTATAGTGATTATTTAGTATTAGTTGTTCAACAACTAAGTAATCAAGATGAAACATATTATGGTTCATTTAATTGGATAGAAATATAATAATCTTCAATTTATATTGCAAAAACAATAATTAATTTTAAACTAGTTTAATATATAAAAAGCACGTGTTTTAGTGAATCCATTAAATTCGGTGGATGCTGCTACTGTATAGGCGCCGAAATTTTTAACAAAGCACCATTCACCAATTGCTAATTCAGGTAATTTAATATCCATACAAATTTTATCCATGCTGTCACATGTTGGACCATAAACTACAGACGAGTAGCGTTCTCCATTGCGCTCATTATATGGTAATACTTCTGGTTTTTGATGGTCAAAATAAATACAATTAAATGAACCATAAATACCGTCATTCATATTATAACAATAAGTTTTCTTAAATTCTCCTTGTGAATGTTCGCTGTCTGCCATTCGAGTTGTTTTTATTTTTCTTCCAATAACATTAACTAATAAAGTATGACTAGACTGGACAAAGAATCTACCTGGTTCTGAAATAATTTCTAAAGTTGGATTAGTATCATTATTATCAAATTTATCATCAGCATAAAGTGTTTTAATATTAAATTCGCTACTAAAATGGTCTTTGAAACCTAAATATACTTGTTCGCTAATTTCTTTTAATAATGTAATAGATTGTTCATCATGAAATCCTGGAAAACCGCCTCCAATATCTACAATATTAAAACTATAACCAATTTCTTTAGCCTTAACAAATACTTTCTTGCATAATTCTAAAGCACGATAATATTGAGTAGCATCCATACAACCACTTCCAACATGGAAACTTACACCAGTTACATTTAAATCCATATTTTTAGCTAATTTTAATAATTTTTCAACTTCATTTTCATCAACTCCAAATTTTTCAGAAAACTTCATTAAAGAATTTTTATCATCTACTTTCAATCTCATAAGTAATTTAGATTTTGGATGATAAATTTTCATTTTATATAATTCATCTTCGCTATCAAATACACTAGTATCAACATCCATACTACGTGCATATTGAATAGAACTACTTTCTTTGTAAGGATTGGCATAAATAACTTTTTCAATATTAACAAAATCTTTTACTAAATTAATCTCATTCTTACTAGCAACATCAAAACCAACACCTAATAATGATAATAGTTGGCATATTACTGGATTAGGATTGCATTTAACTGCATAACAAGGTTGAATATAAGGAAAAAGTTCTTTCCATAGCTTAAATTGTCTAATAATTTCACCTAAATTAATAATATAAAAAGCAGTTGTTGGGTTATTAAGTTCAAATACTTGTTCAATCATTTCATAAATATCTAAATCTTTGTCTTTTGAGGGAATAATAACATTGTTTTCTTTTAAGAATAAACTTAACTCAGAGTATTCAGTTTCTATATTTATCATAATATATTATTAATATTTATTTATTCTCTAAAACAGTTATTCTATTTAATAACTCTTGATTTTGTATTTTTAACTTTTTCATTTCTTCAATTGTGTAAATTAATAAATTGAACCATTCAATACCCTCAGGAGAACCATCTGGATTTTTCCATGTAAAATAATTATCTACATCATTTAATTCTTCAGCTATATAACCAATAAAATGTGTATCATCATCTTTAGTATCATATTCTCTTGCTCTTATATTATAAACTTTACTGGTATCTTGAGTTAAATCAATAACATTCTTTTTATATTTAATAGATGATGTATTATAAGTTAATTCATATGTTGTTGTATTATAAACTATTACTGGTGTTGCAGTTGCAACTCCTCTAACTGGTCTTACATATAAAGCTGATGCGGTTGCACCAGTTACTGCACTACCAGATGCATTTAACACAATTGTATTAGCTGCTTGACTTGTTTGCCCTGCAAATTGACCAATTGCAATTGAATTTGCGCCTTGACTTGCATAGCCTGCTTGATAACCAATTCCTATTGCATTAGCTCCTTGCGTTTCTCTTCCTGCTTCAAATCCAATACCAATACTATTAGATGCTTGACTATTATATCCAGCTGCGTAACCAATTGCTATACTACTAGTACCTTGAGTATTACCACCTGAATTATATCCAATAGCAACTGCATTTATTCTTTGATTTATAAAACCAGAATTAAAACCTATTGCACATGTAAATTGATTTTGATTAGTTTGACCAGCATTTATACCAATTGCAAGTGCATTTGAAAATTGTCCTGTATTTCCTGCATTTAGTCCAATTGCAATAGATTGTTGTGCTTGATTATATTGACCTGCATTTGTACCAATTGATATAGAATTATTTAATTGACCTGTAAATCCAGCAAATGAACCAATTGAAATACTATTAGTTCCTTGTGCTCTTCTTCCTGCCTGATTTCCAATAGCTATTGCAGAAGTTCCTTGTGTTGAATCAGCAGCAAGATATCCTATAGCTATTGATGATGTATTTTGATAATTACTACCAGCAGATGAACCAATTGCTATCGAGTTCATACCTTGATTAGTATAAGCTGCAAAAAAACCAAGTGCGATAGATTCTGACCCTTGATTTCTATAACCTGCATATGCTCCCAATGCAATACATCCTGAATATTGATTATTACCACCTGAAGCAAGACCAATCGCAATTGAGTATAAATTTTGATTCGTATTTCCAGCATTAGGACCTATTGCAATTGAACTCATTCCTTGATTAGTAATACCTGCATTAATACCTATTGCAATTGCACTAGAACCTTGGTTGTTATTTCCTGCATTTAATCCTATAGCAATACAATTAGAACCTTGTAGATTATTACCTGCACTATTACCTATTGCAATAGAGTATGTTCCCTGTGTATTTGCACCTGAATTTGCACCCATTGCAATTCCGTCATTATTTTGATAATTTATTCCAGCACCATTACCAAATGCTAAAGAATTATAACCTTGATTTACAGAACCTGATGTATATCCAATTGCTAGTGCATAACTACCTTGGTTTATCTCCCCACTAAATATACCTATTGCACATGAATATTTTCCTTGATTTGTTACACCACTATTTATTCCAATAGATACAGAATTGGATTGTTGATTAAACTTACCTGAATTAGTACCAATAGCAATTGATTGTAGTGCTTGATTAGTTTGACCTGCATTTAGCCCAATTGCAATACTATAAGTGCCTTGATTAGTCTGTCCAGCAGATACACCTATTGCAATTGCACCTGTTTGTTGATTAGTAAAACCAGCATTTGTTCCAATATAAATATTATCAGTAAAATTTGTACCAGAACCAGTCGCTCCAGTCGCTCCAGTCGCTCCAGTCGCTCCAGTTGATCCAGTGGCTCCTGTAGTGCCAGCTCCAGTTGCTCCGGTAGCTCCAGTCTCGCCAGTAGCTCCAGTCTCGCCAGTAGCTCCAGTGGCTCCAGTTGCTCCTGTAGTGC
>JACCED011646347.1_pt1 | contig 31589 bp, 29 predicted proteins | sample 7455021 | NCBI WGS metagenome assembly JACCED01 (sample SAMN15323456, study PRJNA562643) | freshwater metagenome | isolation source: river surface water | place: USA:Blue River Watershed | collected 2017-08-19 | reverse complement strand
TCGTGGCTCGTGCGGTCAAAACCCGCGAGCCGGGCCAGGACCCTGCAACGCGCACATTTCAGGCTCTTCGGATTCAAGTCAACGCCGAGCTTGAGGAGCTCGAGCAAGGCCTAGCGGCCGCGCTCGACCTGTTGGCACCCGAAGGACGACTGGCCGTGATCAGCTTCCACTCCTTGGAAGACCGCATCGTCAAGCAGTTCATCGCCCGCGAAAGCCGCGAGGTGGTGGACCGCCGCGCCTTGCTGGCCCCGCCCAAGGCGATGCGGCTGCAGGCGCTGGGCCGCATCCGGCCTTCGGACGAAGAGGTGGCGCACAACCCGCGTTCGCGTTCGGCCATCTTGCGGGTGGCGCAACGGCTGGCCACACCGGCGGGAGCCTCGGCATGACGCGGCTCAACCTGGTGTTGATACTGGCGCTGGTGCTCAGTGCCTTGGCCTTGGTGCAGACCGCCTATGAGTCGCGCCGCCTGTTTGCCGAGATTGAGAGGGCCAAGGCTGAATTGGCGCGATTGGAATCGGACCACGCCCGCTTGCTGGCCGAGCGGCAGGCGCAGGCCACCAACCTGCGGGTGGAGCGCCTGGCGCGTGACCGTTTGCAGATGGCCCCCATCAGCCCTCAGGTCACGCAATACGTGAGCGATGTCCCTCGCCGCCCCAACGCGGTCGCATCGGGTGCTGAGGACACGCCCGGAGGGCAGCGCTGATGGCCTGGAATCCCTTCAAGAAGGCCGCTGTGCAGCGGGCCGGCGCGCGGGGCGTGGTGTACAGCAACAGCCCGCTGCTGGCCTCCAAGACGCCTTTGTGGCGCGGGCACTTTCTCGTGGCTTTGTGTGGCCTGGGCGCCTGCGTGCTGATTGGGCGCGCGGTCTACATCCAAATCATTGGCACCGACTTCTATCAGCTCGAAGGCGAGAAGCGCTACGCGCACACCGTGCCCCTGCCGGCCAGCCGTGGGCGCATCCTGGACCGCAACGGCACCACCTTGGCCAGCAGTGTGGCCATGCCCTCGATCTGGGCCGACCCCAAGGAGTTCCAGGCCAGCCCCGAGCAGCTCAAAGCCTTGGCGCAAACCTTGAAGATGCCGCTGCCGGAGCTGCAGCGCCGCGTGGCCGATGAGAACAGCCGCTTTGTGTGGCTGCGCCGCCATGTGGATATGGCCCTGTGGCAAGAGGTCAAGGCCTTGAAGATCAAGGGCGTGGCCGAACTGCGCGAGTACCAGCGCCGCTATCCGGAGAGCGAAGCCGCGGCGCACGTGGTGGGTTTCACCAACGCGGACGATCAGGGCCAGGAGGGCATCGAATTGGCCTTCCACGACCGCTTGCTCGGCCGCAATGGGTCGCGGATGGTCATCCGCGACCGCACGGGACGCACGGTGGAAGACTTGGGCGACGCAGTCGATCCGCTTCATGGGGACGACATCCAGCTGTCCATCGACGCCAAGGTGCAGTTCTTCGCCTACCAGCGGGTGCGCGAAGCGGTCTACCAACACCGTGCGCAGGCCGGCAGCGTGGTGGTTCTGGATGTGCAGACTGGCGAAGTGTTGGCCTTGGCCAATTACCCGAGTTTTGATCCTTCGGACCGCCGCAACCTCAGTGGTGGACAGCTGCGCAACCGCGCCTTGACCGACACCTTCGAGCCGGGCTCCACGATGAAGCCCTTCATCGCGGCCTTGTCCTTGGAAACCGGCAAGGTGCGGCCCACGACGATGATCAATGCCAGCCCCGGCAGCTTGGTGATCAGCGGATTTCCCATTCGCGATGCCCACCCCTACGGCAGCCTGTCGGTCGAGCAGGTGATCCAGAAGTCCAGCAACATCGGCACGGTTCGCCTGGCCATGGACCTGCAACCCCGCGAGATGTGGGACATGTTTTCGGCCATTGGCATGGGCCAGAAGCCCCAGCTGGACTTTCCCGGCGCCGTCACCGGGCGCCTGCGTCCCTACAAGACCTGGCGCCCCATCGAGCAGGCCACCATGTCGTACGGCTATGGCTTGTCGGCCAGCCTGTTCCAACTGGCGCGTGCCTATTCGGTGTTTGCGCGTGATGGAGAGTTGGTGCCGGTGTCCGTGGTCCGGCGCGATGCGGCCCCAGGCGGCATCCGCGTGTTCTCACCGGAAACCGCCGTGGCGGTGCGGCAGATGCTGCAGCTGGCCGCAGGCCCTGGCGGCACCGCCCCTCTGGCGCAGACGCCGGGCTACACGGTGGGCGGCAAGACCGGTACGGCGCACAAGCAAGAAGGCCGTGGATACGCCGGCAACAAGTACCGATCGTGGTTTGTAGGCCTGGCCCCGGTGAGCAAGCCGCGCATCGTGGTGGCGGTGATGGTCGACGAGCCCAGCAACGGCGTGTACTACGGCGGCGCGGTGGCCGCACCCGTGTTCAGCCAGGTGGTGGGGCAGACGCTGCGCCTGCTGAACGTGCCGCCCGATGCCGACGTGAAGTCCCAGATCGTGGCCAAGGTGCCCGCGGTGGAGGAGAGCTTCTGATGGTGGCCTCCGGTTTGCTGCACCTTGACGGCGTGGAGCAGGCGCTGCCGTGGCTGCGCAGCTGCGGCGCGCGCCGCCTGGTGGTGGACAGCCGTGCGGTGCGCTCGGGCGATGCCTTTGTGGCCTGGCCGGGTGCCGCCCATGACGCACGGCAGTTTGTGCAGGCGGCCCTGTCCGCAGGGGCGGTGGCCTGCCTGGTGGACCAGGCGGGTGTTGAAGCCTATGGCTTCGACGATGAGCGGGTGGCGGCGATGCCCGGGCTCAAGCAGCACTTGGGTGCTCTGTGTGCGGCCTTCTGGGGCCACCCGAGCGCGTCGATGCAGGTCATGGCGGTCACGGGCACCAACGGCAAGACGTCGTCGGCCTGGTGGTGGGCGCAGGCCTCAACTTTGTTGGGGCAACGCAGCGCGGTGGTGGGCACGCTGGGCATCGGGGAGCCGCCCTCGGCGGGCGTCGTCGGCTCACCGGACCCGCTGCGGGGATGGACCGCCACGGGCCTGACCACGCCCGACCCAGCCGCCCTGCATGGTGGCTTGGCGGCCTACCTCGAACAGGGTGTGCAGCGCTGCGCCATTGAAGCGTCCTCCATCGGTTTGGCCGAGCATCGCCTGCAAGCCCTGCACATCACGGTGGCGCTGTTCACCAACTTCACGCAGGACCACCTGGACTATCACCACAACCTGGATCAGTACTGGGCGGCCAAGCGGCAGTTGTTCGACTGGCCGCAGTTGTCAGCCGCGGTGATCAACGTGGACGACCCGCGTGGCGCCTCCTTGCATGCACAACTGCGCGCGCAACGGCCCTCGCTGGACCTGTGGTCCGTGGGCCTGGCTGAAACGGCCCGGCTGCAGGCGCGCGGTGTTCAGGCCACAGCCACCGGCATGCGCTTTGAACTGCACGAAGCGCCTGCACAGGGCGGCGGCCTGAAGGCCCCACCCGGCCCGATGGGCGGGCTGTCCGTGCACGTGCCCTTCTTGGGGAACTACAACCTGTTGAACCTGCTGGGGGTGGTGGCCGGCCTGCGCGCGCTGGGCCATCCCCTGGCCGACATCGCAGCCGTCCTGCCGCAGCTTTCGGCGGTGCCGGGCCGTCTGCAGGCCCAGGGTGGGGCCGGTGAACCGCTGGCCGTGGTGGATTACGCGCACACGCCCGACGCCCTGGAAAAGGCCTTGGCGGCGCTGCGCACCGTCGCACAAGAGCGGGGTGGTCGCCTGTGGTGTGTCTTCGGCTGTGGAGGTGACCGCGACCGCGCCAAGCGCCCCTTGATGGGCGCCGTGGCCGCTCGCGGCGCCGACCGCGTGGTGTTGACCAGCGACAACCCGCGCAGCGAGGACCCTCAGCGCATCCTGGACGACATGGGTGCCGGATGGCCGGCGGGTGTCCCGGTGCACCGCCAGGTGGACCGGCGCCGCGCCATCATGGACACCCTGGAGGAGGCCGCCAACCGGGATGTGGTGCTGGTGGCCGGCAAGGGCCATGAGGCCTATCAGGAGCTTCAGGGCACGCGCCATCCGTTTAGCGATGTCGACGTGGTGCGGTCGGGCCTGCAGGCCCGGTCGGTTCAGGGCTTCATGACCTTGGGCGACGTGGCCGCCTGTATGGGCAGCGCCGCGGTGCTGCACGGTGATCCCCGCACCGTCATCCGCCGGGTGCACACCGATACCCGAACCTTGCAAGCGGGCGACCTGTTTGTGGCCCTTCGCGGTGAGCGCTTCGACGGCCATGATTTCTTGAGCCAGGCCCGCAACAGCGGTGCGGTGGCGGTGCTGGCCGAAAGCGGCCTGGCCGGCGCTGGCCTGCCCGGGGTGGCGGTGCCCAACAGCCTGCTCGGCCTGCAAGCGCTGGCCCGTGGATGGCGTGCCCAGTTGTCGCTGCCCGTGATTGCCGTGACCGGCAGCAACGGCAAGACCACCGTGACCCAGATGACCGCCTCCATCCTGCGCGCCTGGTGCGGCGAGCGGGCAGGCTACACCAAGGGCAATCTGAACAACCACATCGGCGTGCCGCTGTCGGTGTTGTCGCTGCGCGCCGGCGCCGATCGCGGGCACCAAGCAGCGGTCTTGGAGCTGGGCATGAACCACCCCGGCGAGGTGCAGCAACTGGCCGCCATGGCGCAGCCCACGGTGGCGGTGGTGAACAACGCGCAGCGCGAACACCAGGAATTCATGCACACCGTTGAAGCGGTGGCCCGCGAAAACGGATCGGTGTTGCAAGCCCTGCCGCCGGGTGGCACCGCGGTCTTTCCGGCTGAAGACGCCTATGCGCCCCTGTGGACGCAAATGGCCGGTGGGGCACGCGTGTGGCGCTTTGCCTGCCAGGTGCAGGGCGATGCGGCACAGGCCCCCTTGGCGGTGCCGGCCGAGGTGGTCGGGCAGGCCCGCTGGGAAGGGCAGGCCTGGTCCTTGCACATCCACTCGCCGGTGGGCGAACTCAGGACGCAGCTGCGCCTGCCGGGCCGCCACAACCTGCACAACGCCATGGCGGCTGCCGCGGCGGCATTGGCTGTGGGCGCACCGCTGCAGGCGGTGGCCTCCGGCTTGGCGATGTTCGAAGCGGTGGCGGGACGCTCGCGGGTGCTGGCCTGTGTGCACGCCGGCCAGGCCATCACGCTCATCGACGACACCTACAACGCCAACCCCGATTCGGTCCGCGCGGCCATCGAGGTGCTGGCCGACCTGCCCGGCCCGCACACCTTGATCTTGGGTGATATGGGCGAGGTCGGGCAACAGGGCCCTGCCTTCCACGCCGAAGTGGGCGCGTATGCGCGGCAACAAGGCGTGGAGCAGCTGTGGACCTTGGGCGATTTGTGCGCACACAGCGCAGCGGCCTATGGCACCGGCGCCCGCCACTTTGGGTCCATGGACCAACTGGTGGCGGCCTTGCCCGGCGCACCGCTTGGCCGTAGCGTGCTGATCAAGGGGTCTCGCTTCATGCGCATGGAGCGCGTGGTGTCGGCCCTGCAAACCCCCAACCCGGAGGCCGGCTGACATGCTGCTGTGGCTGTTCCAGACCCTGCAGACCGCCTACCCGGAGGAGTTGGGTTTCTTGCGCGTGTTCCAGTACCTCACCTTCCGCGCCGTATTGGCGGCGATGACGGCGTTGTTGATCGGCATCGGACTGGGCCCCTGGGTGATCCGGCGCCTGACCGAACTGAAGATTGGTCAGCCCATCCGCGAGTACGGGGTGCAGGCACACATCGCCAAGAGCGGCACGCCCACGATGGGGGGTGTGCTGGTGCTGCTGAGCATTGCCGCGGCCACCGTGCTGTGGTTCGACTGGGACAACCGCTTCGTGTGGGTGGTGATGGTCGTCACCTTTGGCTTTGGGGCCATCGGCTGGGTCGACGACTGGCGCAAGGTGGTGGACAAGAACCCCGAAGGCATGTCCTCGCGCGAGAAGTACTTTTGGCAGTCGGTGATCGGCCTGCTGGCCTCGCTGTACCTGGCCTTTGCGGTGTCCGAGACGTCCTTCATGCGGGTCTTGGAGCTGTTTGCGGTGTGGGTGGCCAGCGGATTCGATACCGATCTGCCCCCGCGTGCGGACCTGTTGGTGCCCTTCTTCAAAACGGTGAGTTACCCCCTGGGGGTCTGGGGCTTCATCGTGCTGACCTATGTGGTGATCGTGGGTTCGAGCAACGCGGTCAACCTCACCGACGGCCTGGATGGCCTGGCCATCATGCCGGTGGTGATGGTGGGTTCGGCCCTGGGGGTGTTTGCCTATGTGGTGGGCAACTCGGTCTACAGCAAGTACCTGCTGTTTCCCTATATCCCGGGCGCAGGTGAGTTGCTCATCTTCTGTGCGGCCATGGCCGGCGCGGGCTTGGCCTTCCTGTGGTTCAACGCCCACCCGGCTCAGGTCTTCATGGGCGATGTGGGGGCGCTGGCGCTTGGCGGTGCACTGGGCACCATCGCCGTGATCACCCGCCAGGAAATCGTCTTGGCCATCATGGGCGGCATCTTCGTGGTGGAGGCCCTGTCCGTGATGCTGCAGGTGGGCTGGTTCAAGTACACCAAGCGCCGGTTCGGTGTGGGCCGTCGAATCCTGCTCATGGCACCGCTGCACCACCACTTCGAAAAGAAGGGTTGGAAGGAAACGCAGGTGGTGGTCCGGTTCTGGATCATCACCATGCTCTTGTGTTTGGTGGGTCTTTCCAGTCTGAAGCTGCGTTGAGTCGATGAACCATCTGTCGGGACGTTCGGTGTTGATCCTGGGGCTTGGGGCCTCAGGCTTGGCCATGGCCCGTTGGTGCCTGCGTCACGGCGCGCGAGTCCAGGTGTGGGACAGCCGCGAACAGCCTCCTATGCGCGCTGCACTGGAGCAGGCCGGTGCGGATGTCACCTGGCTGCGTGGCCCCTTGGACCCAGCCGTGCTGATGGACGTGCACCTGGTGCTCAAGAGCCCCGGTTTGTCGCCCCGCGATCCACAGATCAGCCCACTGTTGCAGGCGGCCCAGGCCGACCGTGTGGCGGTGGCCGGTGAACTGGCCTTGTTTGCGCGCGCGCTGGCCGATCTCAAGGCGGTGCGCGGCTATGAGCCGCAGGTGTTGGCCATCACCGGTACCAACGGCAAGACCACCACCACCCAACTGACCGCCTTGCTGGTGCAGCGCTGTGGCCGCCGTGTGGCGGTGGCCGGCAACATCGGGCCCACGATGCTGGACACCTTGGCGCAGGCCTTGGACGCGGCACAAGACGACCCAGAAGCGGCCTTGCCCGAGGTTTGGGTCTTGGAGCTGTCGAGTTTTCAGCTCGACGGGGTGGACGGCTTCGAGCCGACCGCAGCGGCGGTGCTCAACATCACGCAGGACCACCTGGACTGGCATGGCGACATGGCCCACTATGTGCAGGCCAAGTCCCGCATCTGGGGCCCCTCGCCCCGCACCCTGGACGATGGCACGGTGGCCTTGTCCTCCACCGTCATGGTGATCAACCGTGGCGACGAACAGGTGAGCGCCTTGGAACCCGCGCCGATTCCGGTCAAGGGCACGCGCGGCCGAGCCGGCAAGCCGCTGGTGCGGCGTGTGATTCGCTTCGGCTTGGACGCACCGAAGCGGCCGGGTGACTTTGGTCTGGTGGTCGAAGGTGGCATGGCCTGGTTGGTCAGGGCCCACCCGCAAGACGATGAGCCGGCGCGGCCCACCCAGGAGGCCGATGAAGAACTGCACCTGCAGCGCTTGATGCCGGCCGACGCTCTGCGCATTCGAGGCCGCCACAACGCGGCCAATGCCTTGGCCGCACTGGCCCTGGCCTCGTCCATCGCTTGCCCCTTGGGTGTGATGCTGCACGGCTTGCGGGAGTATGTGGGTGAGCCCCACCGGGTCAGCTTTGTCCTGCGGGCCGCCGACGTGGAGGTGTACGACGACAGCAAGGGCACCAACGTGGGCGCCACCGTGGCAGCCGTTCAAGGCTTGGGCCAAGACATCGAGCCGGCCCGGCTGGTGCTGCTCTTGGGTGGTGATGGCAAGGGGCAAGACTTTTCTCCGCTGCGCGCGCCTTTGGCGCGTCACGCTCGGGCCGTGGCGCTATACGGGCGCGACGCGCAGGCCATTGCCGAAGCCTTGACGGGCTTGGACCTGCCGATGCAGCGCCACGACGACCTGGTGTCGGCCTGTGCCTGGGCTTTCGAGCAGGCCCAACGGGGTGACTCGGTGCTGCTGAGCCCAGCGTGTGCCAGCCTGGACCAGTTCCGCGACTACAAGCACCGGGCAGAGGTGTTCGTGCAGCAGGCGCAGGCCTGGGCGCAATCACAGGGAGCGGTGGCATGAGCCTGCACGCACCCATGAGCCACGCGGGCTGGTCCCAGCGCTTGGCGGCCGCTTGGCAGTCACGGCCCGGGTGGTTGGGCGGCGCGGCGGTGGCCCGCGAGGACGCTGTCCGCTCCGTGCCCATCCACGACTGGGTGGGCCGCAGCGGACAGCCGGTGAGGCTGCAGGGCTTCGATCAAGCCTTGGTGCTGGTGGTCCTGGTCTTGATGGCCCTGGGCCTGGTGATGGTGTATTCGGCCTCGGTGGCCCTGCCCGACAACCCCCGCTTTGCCCGCTACACGCCCACCCACTTCCTCAGCCGTCACCTCCTGTCCATCGGCGTGGCCACCGCTGCCGCGCTGGTGATGCTGCAAATTCCGATTCGGGTGTGGGAGCGCTACGCGCCGCACCTCTTTGTGCTGGCCTTGGTCCTTTTGGTCATCGTGCTGATCCCCTTCATTGGCAAGGGCGTCAACGGTGCGCGGCGCTGGATCCCACTGGGCATCATGAACTTCCAGCCCAGCGAGTTGGCCAAGCTGGCCATTGCCATGTATGCCGCGAACTACATGGTGCGCAAGATGGACGCCCGCGAGAACTTCATGCGCGCGGTGTTGCCCATGGGGGTTGCGCTGGGCGTGGTGGGCGTGCTGCTGCTGGCCGAGCCCGACATGGGCGCCTTTATGGTGATCGCCGCCATTGCCCTGGGCATCCTGTTCCTGGGCGGGGTGAACGGCCGCATGTTCTTCCTGAGTGTGGCCATCCTCCTGGGCGCCTTCGTTCTCATGATCGTTTTCAGCGAATTCCGCCGCGAGCGCATCTTCGCCTACCTCGACCCTTGGAATCCCGCCCATGCCCAGGGCAAGGCCTATCAACTAACGCACTCCCTGATTGCTTTTGGCCGCGGCGAAATCTTCGGCCAGGGCTTGGGCAACAGCGTGGAAAAGCTCTACTACCTGCCCGAGGCTCACACCGACTTCTTGATGGCGGTGCTGGGTGAAGAGTTGGGCTTCATTGGCGTGCTCTTTGTGATCGTGGCCTTCTTCTGGCTCACGCGCCGCGTGTTCAGCATCGGGCGCCAAGCCATTGCCATGGACCGTGTCTTTGCCGGTCTGATGGCCCAGGGCATCGGCATCTGGATTGGCGTTCAGGCCTTCATCAACATCGGTGTGAACCTGGGGGTGCTGCCCACCAAGGGCCTGACCCTGCCGCTGATGAGCTACGGCGGATCAGCCTTGCTGCTGAACCTGTCGGCCATCGCCATCGTGCTGCGCGTGGACATGGAGAACCGCCAGTTGATGCGGGGAGGAAGCGCGTGATGCCCCACCTCGTGATCATGGCAGCGGGCACCGGCGGACACATCACGCCGGGTCTGGCCGTGGCCGGCGAAATGCAGCGCCGGGGCTGGACGGTATCGTGGATGGGCACCACCACCGGCTTGGAAAACCGCTTGGTGCCCCCCAGCGGCATTCCCTTGGATGGCCTGGCCTTCAGCGGCTTGCGGGGCAAGGGCTTCTGGCACGCCGCCACAGGGGGTCTGCGCCTGCTCAAGGCTTTTTGGGATGCCGCGCGTGTGCTGCGCCGGCGCCATGCCGACGCGGTCTTGGGCATGGGCGGCTACATCTGTTTCCCCGGTGGGCTCATGGCCAGCCTCTTGGGCAAACCGCTGATGCTGGTCAACGCCGACGCGGCCCTGCTCTTGAGCAACAAGGCCTTGCTGCCGGTGGCCGACCGGGTGGCCTTTGGCTTTGAAGGCGGTTCACAGGGCGTCAAGCAGGCCCTGGTCACGGGCAACCCGGTGCGTGCGGAAGTGGCGGCCCTGCCCCCGCCGCAACAGCGTTACGCCGCCCGCCAGGGGCCGTTGCGCCTGTTGGTGGTGGGCGGCAGCCTGGGCGCACGGGTGCTCAACGAAACCGTGCCCCAGGCCCTGGCCTTGATGGCTGAGCACCAGCGGCCCCGTGTGGTTCATCAGACCGGTCAATCGCATGCCCAAGCGGTCGAGCAACGCTGGGCCGACTTGGGCCTGAACACGCCTGCCGTCAGCGTTCGGCCCTTCATTGACGACATGGCCCACGAACTGGCCCAGGCCGATGTGGTGCTGTGCCGAGCCGGTGCGATCACCGTGAGCGAGCTGTGTGCGGCCGGCGTGGCCAGCATCCTGGTGCCGCTGGTGGTCAGCACCACGGCCCACCAGCGCCACAACGCCGCCTATATGGCCGAACAGGGCGCCGCCCTGCACCTGGAGCAGGGTCAGTTGACGCCCCAGGTGCTGGCCGACTTGCTCAGCCGTTTGACCCGCGAGGCCCTCCTGGGCATGGCCGAACGGGCCCGCGCCTGTGCCCGCGCCGATGCCACCACCCGTGTGGCCGATGAACTGGATCGGTTGGTGAAGCAGCCATGAAGCACGCCGTCAAGCACATTCACTTCGTGGGCATTGGCGGCTCGGGCATGAGCGGCATTGCCGAGATCCTGCACAACCTGGGCTATGCCATTTCAGGCTCAGACCAAAGCGATGGCCCGGTGACCCAACGCTTGAGTGGGCTGGGCATTCGGGTGGCCATTGGCCACCACGCCTCGCATGTGGATGGCGCGCAGGCGGTGGTGGTGTCCACGGCGGTGCGCCACGACAACCCGGAGGTGATGGCGGCACGCGCGCGGCGCATCCCCGTGGTGGCCCGTGCGGCGATGCTGGCCGAACTCATGCGCCTGCGCCAGGGCATCGCCATTGCCGGCACCCACGGCAAAACCACCACCACGTCCTTGGTGACCTCGGTGTTGGCCGCTGCAGGCTTGGACCCGACCTTCGTCATCGGAGGGCGGCTCAACAGCGCAGGCACCAATTCCGCCTTGGGTCGCGGCGAGTACATCGTGGTGGAGGCCGACGAGAGCGATGCGTCCTTCCTCAACCTGAGCCCGGTGCTCAGCGTGGTCACCAACATCGATGCAGACCACATGGAAACCTACGGCCACGACTATGCGCGCCTGAAGAGCGCCTTCGTGGACTTCCTGCACCGCATGCCCTTCTATGGCGCGGCCATTCTGTGCACCGACGACGCGGGAGCCCGGTCCATATTGCCTCTGGTCAGCCGCCCTGTGGTCACCTATGGCCTGGGCGAGGAGACGCAGGTGCGCGCGGTGAACGTGCAGGCCCTGCCGGGCGGGCAGATGCGGTTCACCTGCCAACGCCGCAACGGCGTGCAACTCCCCGATCTGGACATCACCTTGAACCTGCCGGGTGTGCACAACGTGCGCAATGCGCTGGCCGCCATCGCGGTGGCCACCGAACTGGACCTGCCGGATGAGCCCATCGTCAAGGCCCTGGCCGGCTTCGGTGGGGTGGGGCGCCGCTTCCAGCGCCACGGCGAGTGGCCGCTGCCCGCAGCACAGGGTGGCGGGCGGTTCACCCTCATCGACGACTACGGCCACCACCCGGTGGAAATGGCAGCGGTGATCGAAGCCGCCCGCGGTGCGTTCCCAGGCCGGCGCCTGGTGCTGGCCTTCCAGCCGCACCGCTACACCCGCACGCGCGATTGCTTTGAAGACTTCGTCAAGGTTCTGGGCACGGCCGATGCGGTGCTGCTGACCGAGGTGTACCCGGCCGGTGAGGCACCGATCGTGGCCGCCGACGGCCGCTCCATGGCCCGGGCACTGCGGGTGGCCGGCCGCGTGGACCCCATCTTCGTGGACGATGTGCAGCGACTGGACCAGGAGATCCTGGCGGCCGCACGCGATGGGGATGTGGTCATCACCATGGGGGCCGGCTCGATCGGCTCGGTGGCCGGCCGCGTGGTGACCCTGGCCGGCGGTGCTGGGCCCGGGGCGTCCGAGGAGGGCGGTGCATGAGCCACGCACCCATCGACCCCCGTCAACTCGGCCGTGTGGCCGTGCTCATGGGCGGCACCTCGGCTGAGCGCGAGATTTCCCTGATGTCTGGACAGGGTGTGCTGCAGGCCTTGCGCACGCAGGGGGTCGATGCCCATGCCTTTGACCCGGCCCAGCGCAGCCTGATGGACCTCAAGGCCCAAGGCTTTACACGCGTGTTCATCGCCTTGCATGGGCGCGGCGGCGAAGACGGCTGTGTGCAGGGTGCGCTGGAACTGCTGCAGCTGCCCTACACCGGTTCGGGTGTCATGGCCTCCAGCATTTGCATGGACAAGGTGATGACCAAGCGGGTGTGGCTGGCCGAGGGCCTTCCCACGCCGCGCTGGGTTTGCCTGGCGGGCGCCGATCTGCAGCCCGCACGCATCCGCACCATCCCCGATCAATTGGGCCTGCCCTTGATCGTCAAGCCGCCGCGCGAAGGCTCCTCCATTGGCGTGAGCAAGGTGGCCGGCTATTCGGAGATGGAGGCTGCGGTGGCCTTGGCTGCGGGCTACGACCCGGACGTGTTGTGCGAGGAATTCATCGAGGGCGAAGAGGTCACCTGCGCGGTACTGGGCCAAGACGCACAGGCCCAAGCGCTGCCGGTGGTGCGCATCCGAGCGCCTGAGGCCGGATACGACTACCAGAACAAGTACTTCACCGACGATGTGCAGTACCAGGTGCCCAGCGGGCTGCCCCCGGCCGAAGAGGCGGAGATTCAGCGCATCACCTTGCAGGCCTATCGCAGCTTGGGCTGCCGTGGATGGGGGCGCGCCGACATCATGATCCGTGCGCGGGACCGTCAACCGTTTTTGCTGGAGATGAACACCTCACCCGGCATGACCAGTCACTCGCTGGTTCCCATGTCGGCCCAGGCGGCCGGCATCGCTTACGGTGAACTGTGTGTGCGCCTGCTGGCTGCAGCCACCCTGGACCATGTGAGCAGCCCTGCGGCGTCATCGACCGGAGGGCCGGCGTGATGGCCGCCGCCACCTTGGGCCACACCAGCGGCTGGAGCGCCATGCTCGGCGGCGCCTCCACGCGCCAGCCGGCGCATGACGCGCCCTGGGATGTGCGCCTCATGCGCCAGGCCACACGCTGGACCCTTTTGCTGGCGGCGCTGACGGTGCTGGCCCTGGTCGTGACTTGGTTGCTGCGCCATGGCAGCTTCGCCATTCAACGCATCAAGCTGGATGCAGAACTGCACCGCACCAGTGTGGCCACCATTCGGGCCAACGCACTGCCGCGCTTGGAGGGCAACTTCTTCACCATGGACCTGCAGGCCGCGCGGCGCGCCTTTGAGTCGGTGCCTTGGGTGCGCCGGGCCGAGGTGCAGCGGCATTGGCCCGGTCAGCTGCGGGTGCACATCCTGGAGCACAAGGCCGTGGCCCTGTGGGAATCCAACGACAGCCGCGAGCGCCGAGACGACCGCCTGGTGGGCCAGGATGGATCGGTGTTTCAGGCCAATCCGGGCGATGTCGAGGACGACAACCTGCCCCTGTTCCGAGGCCCAGATGGCTCATCCGCACAAATGTGGGCCTTGTACCGTCCCTTGGCACAGGCCTTGGCGCCCATCGGCCGTTTGGCGGGGGGCAGCCAGGAAGCCGGGATACGGCTGCTGCAGCTCAGCAACAAGGGTTCGTGGTCGGCCGAGTTGGACACCGGCGCGCGGCTGGAGTTGGGCCGTGGCACACCGGCCGAAGTGATGGCCCGCACCGAAACCTTCGTGCGCACGCTGCCGCAGGCAGTGGCGCCCTTCCGCCGCCCGGTGTTGTACGCCGACCTGCGCCACGCCGAGGGCTACGCCCTGCGCCTGGCCGGCATCTCCACGACCGCGGCCGCACCGGCCAAGCCGGCGCCACCCGCGCCGCGGCCCTCCAAGCCCAAACCCTAGACCACAGGACAAAAGATGGCCAAGGAATACAAGGACCTCGTTGTTGGACTGGACATTGGCACGGCCAAGGTGATGGCCGTGGTAGCCGAGTTCATGCCCGGAGGCGAGCTGCGCGTGGCCGGCCTGGGCACCGCGCCCAGCCACGGCCTCAAGCGCGGCGTCGTGGTCAACATCGACGCCACCGTGCAGAGCATCCAACAGGCCCTCAAAGAGGCCGAGATGATGGCCGACTGCAAGATTGCCCGGGTCTACACCGGCATCACCGGCAGCCACATTCGAGGCCAAAACTCCACCGGCATGGTCATCGTGCGCGACAAGGAAGTGACGCCAGTGGACGCGGCCCGGGTGGTGGAGACCGCCAAGGCCATCAACATTCCCAACGACCAGCGCCTGCTCTTGGTGGAGCCCCAGGAGTTCATCATCGACGGCCACGAGGTCAAGGAGCCCATCGGCATGAGCGGTGGGCGCCTGGAGGTCAAGGTGCACCTGGTCACCGGTGCCCAGAGTGCTGCCGAGAACATCGTCAAGTGTGTGCGCCGCTGCGGTCTGGAAGTGGAGCAGCTGGTGCTCAACCCCAGCGCCAGCAGCCATGCCGTGCTCACCGCCGACGAAAAGGCCCTGGGCGTGGCCTTGGTGGACATTGGCGCCGGTACCACCGATGTATCGATCTTTACCGAAGGCTCGGTGCGGCACACGGCCGTGATTCCCATCGCGGGCGACCTCATCACCAGCGACATCGCCATGGCCCTGCGCACCCCCACCAAGGATGCCGAGGAAATCAAGGTCGAGTTCGGTGTGGCCAAGCAGCTGTTGGCCGACCCTGCCGAACAGTTGGAAGTGCCCGGCTTGGGCGACCGCATGCCGCGCATGCTCAGCCGCCAGGCCTTGGGCGCGGTGATCGAGCCGCGTGTGGAAGAAATCTATTCGCTGGTGCACCAGGTGATCCGCGACAGCGGATACGAAGAACTCCTGGGTAGCGGCATCGTGATCACCGGGGGTTCGGCCGTGATGCCGGGCATGGTGGAGCTGGGCGAGGACATCTTCCTCAAGCCTGTGCGAAAGGGCGTGCCCACCTATGGTGGTCCGCTGTTTGACATGGTGGCCAACCCTCGGTCGGCCACGGTGATGGGATTGCTCGAAGAAGCAAGGCTGGCCCGTGCGAGGGGTCAGCGAGCGGCTCAACAGGCCGGTTCGATGAAGGGTTGGGTCTCACGGGCCAAAGACTGGTTCATCGGTAATTTTTAAAACACAACATTTTTTTCAACCACTGGCAACTGCGAACGAAGGAGGTTCCACATGGCCATCGAGATGATCGAAGAGTTTGACCAAGGCACCAAGATCAAGGTGATCGGCGTGGGCGGAGGCGGCAGCAATGCCGTTGAGCACATGATGAAGCAGGGTATGAGCGGGGTGGAGTTCGTGTGCGCCAACACGGACGCGCAAGCCCTCAACCGCTCCACGGCCCAGCACGTGATCCAGTTGGGCCGCAATGGCCTGGGTGCCGGCGGCAAGCCCGAAGTGGGCAAGGCCGCGGCTGAAGAGGCCATTGACGACATCCGCGCGGCGCTGGAAGGCACGCACATGGTGTTCGTCACCGCCGGCATGGGCGGTGGAACCGGTACGGGCGCCGCACCGGTGGTTGCGCGCGTGGCCAAGGAAATGGGCATCCTCACCGTGGGTGTGGTGACCAAGCCCTTCGAGTTCGAAGGCAAGCGCCGCTCCAAGCAGGCCGATGCCGGCTCCGCCGAGCTCGAAGCCAACGTGGACAGCCTGATCGTGGTGCTCAACGAGAAGCTGCTGGAAGTGCTGGGCGACGACATCACGCAGGACGAGGCTTTCTCCAAGGCCAACGATGTGCTGCGCAATGCCGTGGGCGGCATCAGCGACATCATCCACATGGACGCGCTGGTCAACGTGGACTTCGAAGACGTGAAGACGGTGATGAGCGAGCCCGGCAAGGCCATGATGGGCACCGCCATGGCCAGCGGCCCGGACCGCGCCACCAAGGCGGCTGAAGCCGCCGTGGCCTGCCCCTTGCTCGAAGGCATCGACCTGTCGGGTGCGCGCGGCGTGCTGGTGCTGCTGGTGGCCTCCCGCGCCACCTTCAAGCTGCAGGAAAGCCGCAACGCGATGAACACCATCAAGCGTTACGCTGCCGAAGATGCGCACGTGATCTACGGCGCGGCCTATGACGAGAGCTTGGGCGACCAAATGCGCGTGACCGTGATCGCCACGGGCCTGAACCCCGGTAAGCGCCAGCAGGCGCCCCTGACCGTGGTGCAGGCCGTGCCGGTGGTGCAGCGCACCGGCACCGACAACCTGCCGGTGATGGCACCGACCGATGGTCAGGTTCAGCAAGCCCCCACCGAGGCGAACTACTCGGGTCTGGGCGTGCCCAGCGTGTGGCGCAAGCGCGAGGCTTCGGCCCGCGTGGAAGCCCTGGCCAACAACGGCATGGATGAAATCGAGATTCCGGCCTTCCTGCGCCGGCAGGCCGACTGATTCAAGTCGGCTGAAAGAGCGGGCGGGCACTCGCAGGCCCAAGACCCGCTGCTTCGCTGGGGTGGTGATCCCTCCTTCTCACCACCTCGGCGGAGCTGTCTCTGTACCCCTGCAAGGCGTTCCGATGCCCCATGCACCGGGGCGCGAATGGCCGGCAGATCCGGGTTAACCCGGCAGCCCCAGACAAAATCACCGACAATCGCACCATGCTCCGACAACGCACCCTGAAGTCCGTGACGCGCGCCGTCGGCGTGGGTGTCCACAGCGGTCAGCGTGTGGAACTCACCCTGCGACCCGCTGCTGCGGACACGGGCATCGTGTTTCGTCGCATCGACCTTCCGCAACCGGTCGACATTCCCGTCACCCCGGAGTCGGTCAGCGACACCCGCATGGCCACCACCATCAGCCCCATCGGCAACCCCGGTGGGCCCAGGGTGCAGACCATCGAACACCTGCTCAGCGCCTGTGCAGGCCTCGGGCTGGACAACCTCTACATTGACATCACGGCCGAGGAGGTACCCATCCTCGACGGCAGCGCCGCCAGCTTTGTCTTTCTGCTGCAAAGCGCGGGCATCGAGCTACAAAACGCGCCCAAGCGTTTCCTGCGCGTCAAGAAGCCCGTGGAGCTGCGCGAAGGTCAGGGCGATTCACTCAAGTGGGCGCGGCTGGAACCCCACCATGGGTACCGCCTGAGTTTCGAGATCAGCTTCAACCACCCGGCACTCGACGCCACCGGCCACCAGGTCACCTTTGACTTCGCCAGTGGCCAGTACAAGCGCGACATCGCCCGCGCCCGCACCTTCGGTTTCACGAAAGATGTGGAGATGATGCGGGCCCGCGGCCTGGGCTTGGGCGGCAGCATGGACAACGTGATCGTGGTGGACGATTACCGGGTGCTCAACGCCGAAGGTTTGCGCTACGACGACGAGTTCGTCAAACACAAGATCCTGGACGCCATCGGCGACATGCAGGTCCTGGGCAAGCCGCTGTTGGCGGCCTACACCTCCTACAAGGGCGGTCACGCCCTGAACAACCGCCTGCTGCGTCAGTTGCTGGCCGACCAAGACGCCTGGGAGATCGTCACCTTCGAAGACGAGCGCCAGGCCCCCGCGGGCTTCGCTGAGCTGGCACCGGCCTGGTAGTTCAGTAGGTTCGCCCGCCCTTGTACAGGGCGTGGGTTCGCCGCTGCAGCTTCGCACCCTGCGAATAGGCGGCAAATGAAGCGCCGGCATGGGCATGCATGATGGCCAGGCCCAGGGCATCTGAGGCGTCTTTGCCCGGCAGCCCCGGCAGGTTCAGCAGGCGCTGCACCATCATCTGCACCTGCTCCTTCTTCGCGTGCCCGTGCCCCACCACGGCCTTCTTCATTTGAAGCGCGGTGTACTCGTGCACCACAAGGCCTTGCGCCACCAGGGCCGTGAGCGCCGCGCCGCGTGCCTGTCCCAGCAGCAAGGTGCTTTGCGGGTTCACGTTGACGAAGACGATCTCCACCGACGCCTGCGTGGGTTGGTAGCGGCTGACGATTTCGCCGATGCCATCGAAGATGATCTTCAGCCGTCCCGGCAGGTCCCCTTGCTCGGCGCGGTGGGCTGCCCCCGAGGTGCGAATGGTCCCGCTGGCCACATAGCGCAGCTGCGCCCCTTCGGCCTCGATCACGCCAAAGCCCGTGGTCTGCAGGCCGGGATCGATGCCGAGGATGCGCATGGTGGGCGGGGACATCGGCCCGAATCAGTGCCGGAAGTGCCGCACCCCGGTCAGCACCATGGCGATCCCGCGCTCATCGGCCGCGGCGATCACCTCCTCGTCGCGCACCGAGCCGCCGGGCTGAATCACACAGGTGGCACCGGCCTCGCACACCACATCCAGCCCATCGCGGAAGGGGAAGAAGGCGTCGCTGGCCACGGCCGATCCCTGCAGCGTCAAGCCCGCGTTGGCGGCTTTGATCGAGGCGATGCGGGCGCTGTCGATGCGGCTCATCTGCCCGGCGCCAACGCCCAAGGTCATGCCGCCGCCGCAGAACACGATGGCGTTGCTCTTGACGAACTTGGCCACCTTCCAAGCAAACAGCAAGTCGGCCATCTGCTGGGGCGTGGGCTGGGCTTTGGTCACCACCCGCAGTTCCGAAGCGGCCACGACCCGGTTGTCGGCGCTTTGGATCAGCAGGCCCGAGCCCACGCGCTTGACGTCGTGGCTGTTCAGGCCACGGCTCCAGTCGTTGGGCCCGTCGCGCTTCACACCGTCCAGGCTGATGCTCAGCACGCGTGTGTTGGCCTTGGCGGCGAACACCTGTAGAGCCCCCTCGGTGTAGCCAGGCGCGATCAAAACCTCCACGAACTGTTTGGCCACCGCTTGCGCGGCGGCTTCATCCAGCACGGTGTTGAAGGCGATGATGCCGCCGAAGGCCGAGGTGGGATCGGTCTTGAAGGCCTTGCTGTAGGCCTCCAGGGCCGATGCGCCCACCGCCACGCCGCAGGGGTTGGCGTGCTTGATGATCACGCAGGCCGCGCCGTCGGTGGCGGCATCGAAGCTCTTGACGCACTCCCAAGCTGCATCGGCATCGGCGATGTTGTTGTAGGACAGCTCCTTGCCTTGGAGTTGCCGTGCGGTGACCAGGGATCCCGGCGCTGGGTACAGGTCTCGGTAGAACGCCGCCTGCTGGTGCGGGTTCTCGCCATAGCGCAGGTCCTGCAGCTTGACGAAGCGGCCATTGCTTTGCGCCGAGAAGGCGGCACGCTGCGCCACAGCCTCATCAGCGTCCGGCAACTCGATGCCCGACAGGTAGTCACTGATGGCCGCGTCGTAGTTGCTGATGCGGTTGAAGGCCGCCACGGCCAGCGCAAAGCGCGTGGCGCGTGTCAGGCCGCCGGCCTTGAGCTCAGCCAGCACACCGGGGTACTGCGCGGCATCGGTGAGCACCGCCACGTCCTTCCAGTTCTTGGCCGCACTGCGCACCATGGCCGGCCCGCCGATGTCGATGTTTTCAATGGCCTCACCCAGGGTGCAGCCCGAGCGTGCCACCGTGTCTTCAAACGGGTAGAGGTTGACCACCAGCAGGTCGATCGTGTCAATGCCGTGCTCGGCCAAAGCGGCCATATGGGCCGGCAGGTCGCGGCGGGCCAGCAGGCCGCCGTGCACCCGCGGGTGCAGGGTCTTGACCCGCCCGTCCAGCATTTCCGGAAAGCCGGTCATCTCAGCCACTTCCGTCACGGGCAGGCCCGCCTTGGCCAGCAGTTGTGCGGTGCCACCGGTGGACAGCAGCTTCACGCCCAGGGCATGCAGTTCGGTGGCGAATTCCACAATGCCGGTTTTGTCCGACACCGAAATCAGGGCTGTGCTCATGGTGTGTGGGGCCGCTGCGGCCCGATGCAAGTCAAGGTAAAGGATTGCGACACAGAGGGCTCTGGATCACCTCAGCCGCTGGCCAAGCCGTGTTCCAACAGCTTGCGCCGCAGGGTGTTGCGGTTGATGCCCAGCCACTGCGCAGCCTGGCTTTGGTTGCCCTGGGTGCGCGCCATCACCTGCTCCAACAGGGGGCGCTCCATCGAGCGGACCATCAGCTCGTGCAGGCCAGCCGGCTCTTGCTCACCCAGGTCGCGAAAGTACTGTTCCAGGGCGCGCCGTACGCAGTCGTTGATCATGGCCTGGCTCATGCCCGCAGCCTCATCTGTTCGTCATTGGCAGCGGCCGCCAAGGCCGGCCAGCAGGGTTGGCGCAGGGCATAGGCCTGCAGCCACTCGTCCAGCATCCGGTGCTGCAGGCTGCAGTCGTCAATGGTGTTGAGGGTGCGCATGAAGTCGCGCCCACCCTCTACACCGGCCAGCGCCCAGCCGATGTGTTTGCGCGCGCTGCGCACGCCGATGAACTCGCCATACAGGGCGTAGTGGTCCAGCAGGTGCTCCAGCAGCCACAGCCGCACCTGCTCCACCGATGGCGGTGGCAGGGCCAGGCCGGTGGCCAGCTCATGCGCCACCTCACGGAAGATCCAGGGCCGGCCCTGTGCGGCGCGGCCAATCATGAGCGCATCGGCACCCGTGTGGCGCAGCACGGCTGCAGCCTTGGCGGCGCAGTCGATGTCTCCGTTGGCCACCACCGGGATGCGCAGGGCCGCCTTCACGGCAGCGATGGTGTCGTACTCGGCGTGCCCCTTGTAGCCTTGGTCGCGTGTGCGGCCGTGCACCGTGAGCATGGCAATGCCGGCCGATTCGGCTGCCCGTGCCAGCACCAGGGCGTTGCGCTCGGCTGCACACCAGCCGGTGCGCATCTTCAGCGTCACCGGCACCCCCAACGGCGCGCAGGCGGCCACCACCGCCTCCACGATCCGCAGGGCCAAAGGTTCGTTCTGCATGAGCGCTGAACCAGCCCACACCTGGCACACCTTCTTGGCCGGACACCCCATGTTGATGTCGATGATCTGCGCGCCGCGGTCGATGTTGTACCGGGCTGCATCGGCCATTTCCAGCGGGTCGACGCCGGCGATCTGCACGGCAATCGGCGCTGACTCACCCGTGTGGTCGGCCCGCCGCGAGGTCTTGAGGCTGTTCCACAGCTCGCGCTTGCTGGTCACCATTTCGCTGACCGCATAGGCCGCACCCAGGCGCTTGCACAGCATGCGAAAGGGCCGGTCGGTTACCCCCGCCATGGGCGCAACAAACAGGCGCCCTGGCAGCTCATGGTGGCCCAGGCGCAGGGTGGGGGTGGAAAACACGTTGGGCGACCTGCTTAAAAATGAGGCAGCAGTATAGCCAGCGCTGGCCGGGCTTAAGCTCGCACCATGGAAGCGTGGATCTTGTCCCTGCTGGGCGCCCTGGCCCTGCCCCGATACGGCCTGAGCACCGTGTTTGTCGTGGCCTTCTTGTCGGCCACCTTGCTGCCCATGGGCTCAGAGCCAGCGGTGTTCGGCTTGGTCAAGCTCAACGAAGACCTGTTTTGGCCGGCGGTATTGGTGGCCACGCTGGGCAACACCTTGGGCGGCATGGTCTCGTGGTGGATGGGCGCCGGCGCCCACCAGGCCGTGCACCGGCTGCGTGCATCGGGCTCGGCGGCCAGCGCGGCGGAGCACCGCGCTTTGCAATGGCTGCGCCGCTTCGGCCCCAAGGCCTGTCTGCTGAGCTGGCTGCCCGTGGTGGGTGACCCTTTGTGTGCCGTGGCCGGCTGGCTGCGCCTGCCCTTGTGGCCCTGCACGCTGTACATGGCCATCGGCAAGTTCTTGCGCTACTCGATCATGACCGCTGCGCTGCTGTGGGTGTTTCCGCAAGAATTGGCGCTTTGACTCGGGCCTAGGCCTGCCAACCCACACCCCCCCGATGAGCACCGCCACACCCGCCTACGCCGAACTCACCGCCCTGCACACCCGGCTGCACCGCTTGGACCACCTGGGCTCCATCGCCGGCTGGGACCAGGCCGCCAACATGCCGCCCAAGGGGAATGAGGCCCGAGCGGCCGCCCTGGCCGAACTCGCCACACTCACCCACCGGCTGCGCACCGACCCCGCCTTGCGCAAGACCTTGGCCCAGGCCGAGCAGGAGGACCTGTCGGACGCTCAGCGCGCCAACCTGCGCGAGATCCAGCGCGATTGGCGTGCGGCCAATGCCTTGCCCGAGTCACTCGTTCAGCGGCGCCAGTGGGCCACCTCCCGTTGTGAACACGCGTGGCGAAGCCAGCGCCCGGCCAACGATTGGGCGGGTTTTCTGGAGAACTTTCGCGAAGTGGTGGCCGTGGGCCGAGAAGAGGCGGCGCGCTTGGCCGATGAGCTGGGCTGCGGCCGCTACGAGGCCTTGATGGACCGCTACGAGCCGGGCATGACCACGGCGGAAGTGGACCGTGTGTTCGGGGACTTGCGGCAGTGGCTGCCCAAGCTCATCGAACAGGTCATCGAGCGGCAGGCCCAGGAACCCCACATCCCGGCACAAGGGCCGTTTGCCGTGGAGGCCCAACGCGCCCTGTGCGGCTCGGTGATGCGCCTCTTGGACTTCGACTTCGAGGCGGGCCGTTTGGACGTCAGCACCCATCCCTTCTGTGGCGGTGTGCCCGAGGACGTGCGCATGACCACGCGCTTTTCCACCGAGGACTTCCTGGGCAGCCTGATGGGCACGGTCCATGAAACCGGGCATGGCCGTTACGAACAAAACCGGCCGCGTGAGACCATCGACCAGCCGGTATCCCAGGCCCGATCCATGGCCTTGCACGAAAGCCAAAGCCTGTCCTTCGAGATGCAGCTGGGCAGCCATCCGGGCTTCGTGGGCCTCTTGGCCCCCCTGGTTCGGGAGCACCTGGGGCCGCAAGCCGCTTTCGAGGCGGGCAACCTGGCCAAGCTGCTCACGCGCGTCAAACGGGGCTTCATCCGGGTGGAGGCCGATGAGGTGACCTACCCCGCGCACATCCTGCTGCGCTATGGGATCGAGCGGGCGCTGGTGGAAGGCGACATCGAGGCGCAAGACATTCCGGCGCTGTGGGACGAGCAAATGAAGGCGCTGCTGCACCTGGACACGCGGGGCAACTTCCGAGACGGCCCGCTGCAGGATGTGCACTGGCCCGAAGGATTGTTCGGCTACTTTCCCTGCTACACCCTGGGGGCCATGTACGCGGCGCAGTGGTTTGCCGCCATGCGCCGCGAGATGCCCGACCTGGACGCGCGCATCACCCGCGGCGAGCTGTCACCGGTGTTCAACTGGCTGCGCGAACGCATCTGGAGCCAAGGCAGCCGCTGGACCACCGATGAGCTGTGTCGCCGCGCCAGTGGCGAGGCCCTGAACCCCGCGCACTTCCGGCGCCACTTGGAGGCGCGCTACCTGCCCGGCGTTTAAGCCTTGCCCTGCGTGGCCACGGCCGCAGCCGCTGCGGCCGCGGCTTGCGCGTCGCCCAGGTAGTAGCTGCGGATGGGCTTGAGGGTCTCGTCGTCGAGTTCGTATACGAGGGGTATGCCGTTGGGGATGTTCACCCCCACGATCTCTTGGTCGCCGATGCCGTCCAGGTGCTTGACCAGGGCGCGAATGCTGTTGCCGTGCGCGGCCAGGACCACACGCTGGCCACTGCGGATGGCCGGCACGATGCGCTCGTTCCAGCAGGGCAGCACCCGTGCCACGGTGTCCTTCAGACACTCGGTCAGCGGGATTTGCTCGGGGGCAAGCCCCGCATAGCGCGGGTCTTGCCGCTGGCCGCGAGGGTCGTCCGCCGACAGTGACGGTGGCGGTACGTCGTAACTGCGCCGCCAGATCAGCACCTGCTCGTCACCGTACTGGCGGGCCATGTCGGCCTTGTTCAGGCCTTGCAGCCCGCCGTAGTGCCGCTCATTGAGCCGCCAGTCATGCTGCACGGGCAGCCAGGTTCGCTCCATGGCGTCCAGGCAGTGCCACAGCGTCCAGATGGCCCGTTTGAGCACCGAGGTGTAGGCCACATCAAACTCATAGCCCGCTTCCCGCAGCAGGCGCCCGGCTTGCTGGGCCTGTGCCACGCCCGTGGCGGTCAGGGGCACGTCCGTCCACCCGGTGAATCGGTTCTCAAGGTTCCACGTCGATTCCCCGTGGCGGATCAGGACAAGCTTCTTCATCGCCGGAATTTTATAATCGGCGGTTTTTCGCGGACGCCCACCTCATGCTCGACTTTCTCACCGACAACATCGTGCTGGTCATGGCAGCGCTCACCTCGGGTGGCCTGCTCTTGTGGCCGACTCTGAAAGGTGCGCAGGGCGGTGCCCAAGCCGTGACCGTTTCTGAGGCGGTGCGCCTCATCAACCGCGAAAAGGGTGTCTTGCTGGACATCCGTGACGCCACCACCTACGCCGCCGGGCATGCCACCGGTTCGCGGCACGTGCCGTTTGAACAGATCAGCCTGCCCACGCCGTCGGCGGCCCTGCCCACCAACAAGGCCCTGCCCGTGCTGTTGTTGTGCGACAGCGGCTCCAAGGCCTCCAAGGCGGCCACCCTGTTGCGCAAAGGGGGCTATGAGCGGGCCGTGCCGGTGCTAGGGGGCATGGCCGCCTGGCGTGAGGCGCAATTGCCGGTGGAAAAATCAGCCGCCTGAACCGGCGCCTGCAAGGTTTTCACGGGCCCGACACAATTTGGCATTCACCACTGCCGAGTCGAACATGCCTGCCGTCAAGATGTACACCACCCAGGTCTGCCCCTACTGCCAGCGGGCCAAGGCCCTGTTGAAGCAGCGCGGCGTCGAATCGATTGAAGAGATCCGAATCGACCTGGACCCGGCGCAGCGCGACCACATGATGGCCGTGACTGGCCGGCGCACCGTGCCCCAGATCTTCATCGGCGACACCCACGTGGGCGGCTGTGATGACCTCATGGCGCTGGACCAGCGTGGTGGCCTGATGCCGCTGTTGAGCCAGACCGCCTGAGGGTTCGGCCACAGCCGCATAATCCTGGCCGTGGGCGGCGGCCTTCGCAAACGCCTTCTACCCCGGCCGGCGCGCTGATGCCGGCCGATTCCTTTTTGAGAACCCCATCATGTCCGACCAGAACCCCGACAACGGCGCCGCCGATGCCTCCCCCGTGTTCCAAATCCAGCGCCTGTACCTCAAGGACTTGTCGCTGGAGCAGCCCAATTCGCCCCAGATCCTGGGCGAGGCCATCCAGCCTGAGGTCGACATCGCGCTGGCCGTGTCGGCTGAGCCGGTGGTCGAAGGCATCTTCGAGGTGTGTGTCACCGCCACCGTCACCGCCAAGTCTGGTGAGCGCACCGTCTTCCTGATCGAGGCCAAGCAGGCCGGCATCTTCGAGTTGCGTAACATCGCCTCTGAGCAGATGCAGCTGATTTTGGGTGTGGCCTGCCCAACCATGGTCTACCCGTACCTGCGCGCCATCGTCTCGGATGTCTGCACCCGCGCAGGCTTCCCGCCGGTGCTGCTGACGGAAGTGAACTTCCAGGCCATGTACGAGGCCCAACAGCAGCAGATGGCCTCGGGCCAGGTGAACTGAGGCCTGCGCAGCAGGCCCAGCGCGCCGCGATTGGCCACATCGGCTGCGGCAACGAACCCCATGAAGATCACGGTACTGGGCGCAGGGGCTTGGGGGACAGCCTTGGCCCTGCAGGCTGCGCCACGGCACGAGGTGCTGCTGTGGGCGCGCAACGCGCAGCAAGCCGCGCTGATGCAGCACGAACGCAGCAACGCCCGCTACCTGCCCGGCGTCCCTCTGCCCCCGGCCTTGTCCATCACCCATGACCTGGATCGGGCCTTGGCCCACGGGCGATCGGGTTTGACCGTGGTGGGCACGCCCATGTCGGGCTTGCGCAGCATGCTGCAGGCCGTGGACGCACAGGCCCCGGTGGTGTGGTTGTGCAAGGGTCTGGAAGCCGACACGGGCCTGATCGGCCACGAACTGGCCGCTCAGGTCAGGCCCCGTGAGCGCCACGGGGTGCTCTCGGGCCCCAGTTTTGCGGCCGAAGTGGCGCGCGCCCAACCCACCGCCTTGGTGGCGGCCAGCCACGACGCCGACGTTCTCGAGCGTGCGGTGTCGGCCTTTCACGCCGATGCCCTGCGGGTGTACACCAGCACCGACCCGGTGGGTGTGGAAGTGGGTGGCGCGGTGAAAAACGTGATGGCCATCGCCACCGGTGTATGCGATGGGCTGGGCTTGGGCCTGAATGCCCGCGCGGCCCTGATCACGCGGGGCTTGGCCGAGATCACGCGTTTGGGCCTGGCCCTGGGCGCGAGGGCCGAAACCTTCATGGGGCTGTCGGGCTTGGGCGACTTGGTGCTGACCGCCACCGGCGACCTCTCACGCAACCGCCGCGTGGGCCTGGCGCTGGCGCGCGGGCAACAGCCCGGCGAGATCCTGGCCGAGTTGGGCCATGTCAGTGAAGGCGTCTACAGCGCCCGGACCATCGCCCAAAGGGCCCAGAGCCTGGGCGTGGCCATGCCGATCACCGAAGCCGTGGTGGGCCTGTTGGAAGGCCGCCTGACGCCGGCCCAGGGTGTTCAGCAGCTGCTGCAGCGCGAGGCCAAGGCAGAGGGCTGATGCCCCTGCCTACACGCCCCCCGCATAGCCCAACTGCCGCCAGCCTTCATACACCGTTACCGCCACCGCGTTGCTCAGGTTCAGGCTGCGCTGGCCGGCCCGCATGGGCAGCCGTATGCGCTGCTGCGGTGCAAACTGCGCTGCAATGTCGGCCGGCAGCCCCGCTGTTTCGCATCCGAACACCATCCAATCGCCCGGCTGCCAGCGCACCGAAGACAGGAGCGTCTGCGCCTTGCTGCTCAGGGCGAACCACCGTTCGGGCGGCGGTTGCTCGGCCTGCAAGAAGGCTTCCCATGAAGCGTGGCGGCGCACCTCAGCGGTCTCGTGGTAATCCAAGCCGGCTCTTCGCAGGAGCTTGCTGTCCATGGAAAAGCCCAGGGGCTCGATGAGGTGCAGCGCACAGCCGCTGTTGGCCGCCAGCCGGATCACATTGCCGGTGTTGGGCGGAATCTCGGGATGCACCAGGACGATGTTGAACATGGCCGCGGATTGTCAGGCAAGCCCGCCTCATGAGGGCCCCTCTTCGGGGGGTGGGGTTCGGGCAAAGGCCCACACCTGCACCGACTGTGCGCCAGCGGCCAGCAGCGTGCGCGCGGCTTCGGCCGCGGTGGCGCCGGTGGTGAGCACGTCGTCCACCAAGGCCACGTGTTGGCCCGCCACGCAGGACCGGCCCGCCGGACCAATGTGAAACACGCCTTGCAGCCGCTCCAGGCGGGCTGCGCGGTCTTGCTCGGCTTGGCCGGGCAGGTGCACGGGTCGCGTCAGGGCATCCGCCCGGGCGGCCAGCCCCAAGCGCGTGGCCAAGCGCCGTGCCAATTCCCAGGCCTGGTTGTAGCCGCGCTCGGCCATCCGCTGCCGCGACAAGGGCACCGGCACCAGCAGCGTGGGCGGCGCCAGCCGCGGCACCGCGTGGCCTGGCTGGGCGGGCCCGGGCGCCGCGCTGCGCTGCAGGCCCCTGAGTTGCTGGGCCATCAGCAGCGCCATGGCCGCCGCGCAGTCGGGGCGGGCGCCGAACTTGAACTGCATCAGCACACGGTCCCAGGGGTGGGCATAGTCCACCGCCACGTGAACCGGCCCGTGGGGTGCAGGCGAACGCTCGCAGTCTGAACACCGGGCCAGGCCCACCGCCAGGCGCAGCCCGCAGCCCGAACAGCGGGGCCGGCTGCTCAGGGTCTGTTCATCGGCATACAGGCCCAGGCAGGCCCCGCACAGCGCCTGGTGGGCCCAGGCCTGGCACAAGAGGCAGCGCCGGGGCAAACACAGGCAGCGCCGGGCCGCACCAGGCCACCCTCCACCGTTCATCACCATCGGCTTCCTATACTGAACGGGCCATGGTGTCAGACCCCAACGCCCCCCTGCAACACCCCCTAGGGGAGGGCGGGGACCCAGCCCCACCCATTCATGCCCCCGCCTGGGCCCTGGCGCAGCGCCAGTGGGCCGCGGGTGCGCCCTTGCCCTGGCTGCACCAGGAGGTGGCCCGCCGCATGGCCGACCGGCTGTCGGTGATCCGGGTGCAGCCATCGGTCATCTTGGAGTGGGATGCCCTGGCCGGTCAGTCGCGGCCGGCACTGCAGGCCGCGGTTCCCGCCGCCCAATGGGTGCCGGTGGCGCCCACACGTGCGGCCCTGGAGCGCATCCACTCGGGGGGCTATCCGAACCCCAGCCAACCCCCCCAGCCTCCCCAGCACCTTCAGCCACAGCCCACGGGCCTGCTGGGCCAACTGGCCAGGATCGGCAGCCGGGCCAGGGGCCTCTTCACGCCGGGCCGAGAAGCCACGCCTGCCCCGGCTGCCCAGCCCCGTGCGGCCCCGGGCTTTCTGGATGCCGAGGTTCCTGCGGGCCACGGCCAGTTGCTGTGGTCCAACCTGGGCCTGCACACCCATGCCCGGCCCGCAGACGTGCTGCGGCGCTGGCATGCCGCACTGGCGGTGGACGGCTTTCTGATGTTCAGCACCTTCGGGCCCGACACCTTGCGGCAGTGGCGCGGGCTGTGGGAATCGGCCGCTTGGGGACCGCCAGCGCAGCCTTTTCGTGACATGCACGACTGGGGGGACGACCTGGTGGCCGCGGGCTTCGCCGATCCCGTGATGGACCAAGAGACGGTGACCCTGACCTGGGCCAGCCCCGCCGAGGCCTTGGCCGAGCTGCGCACCATGGGGCGAAACGCCCATCCCGGCCGCTACAGCGGCTGCCGCACCCCCCGTTGGCGGGCCCGGCTGGAGGCCGCTGTTGAGCAGGCTGCCGGCCCCGATGGGCGGGTGGCCTTGGGCTTTGAAATCATTTATGGGCACGCCTTTCGGCCCGTCCCGCGCAGCCGCCTGCAGGCCACCACCACGGTCTCCCTGGACGACATGCGCCACATGGTGAAAACGCCGCGACGTCCACGCTAGGTCGGCGTCAGGGTATTCGGGTTCTCCCGGCTCACTGGAGTACACTGCGCCCCGCCGAATGGGGTCTGCGCGCGCATCCGAAAGGGCGCTTGACGCAGGCCGTCACCAGCGGCCAGCAGTACGACATGACATCGAATTCCGCATCTCTGAACCTGCCGGGCATCATGGCCCTGGGAACCCCCTGGAGGGCCGCCCCGCTGGACGACAGCCCGGGTGGCGGCCTGCGTTGGGTGATGCGCCGCAATTGCTCGTTGGCTCCGCGTCAGGTGCTGGCGGCATATTTCGCGTTTTGCCTGGTGTCGCTGTCGATCGCCTGCGTCTTTGCCTGGTTCGGTGCCGTGCCGGTGCTGTACTTCGCGGGCCTGGAGTTGCTGCTCTTGGGCGCGGCGCTGCTGGTGTACGCACGCCATGCGGCCGACCACGAGACCATCACGTTGAAGAACTCGACGTTGGCGGTGGAGCACCACTGCGGCAACCGGGTGGAGCGCTCCGAGTTCCGCGCCGATTGGCTGCGGGTGGAGCCGGCACAAGGTCAGGGCTCGCTGCTGGAGTTGTCCGGCGCGGGCCGCAAGACATTCGTGGGCCGCTATCTGCGGCCCGAGTGGCGCCAGATGCTGGCGCGGGAATTGCGACAGGCGCTGCGCGTGCACACCGCAACCGCAGCCTCTGGCGAGGTTTTGAACTGAAGTGACGATGATGAAGATGGACCACCTTTTTGCTAGGCAGGCACGCCGTGCCGCGCTCGCACTGGCCGCCCTGTCGGGCATGTCCGCTGCCGTGGCATCCACGGTGAACGACCTGCCGGGCGGCCCTGCCGTCAACCAGCTGAACCTGCACCCGGCGGTGACCCGCATTGCCGCGGACGTCTCCAGCCTGCACATCGCCATGTTGGTGATCTGCCTGGTGATCTTCGTGGCGGTCTTCGGTGTGATGTTCTATTCCATCTTCAAGCACCGCAAGTCGCTGGGCCACAAGCCCGCCCAGTTCCACGAAAGCGTGGCGGTGGAGATCGCCTGGACCGTCATTCCCTTCATCATCGTCATCGGCATGGGCGCCATGGCCACCCGTTCGGTCGTGGCCATGAAGGACACCACCAACGCCGACATCACCATCAAGGCCACCGGCTACCAGTGGAAGTGGGGTTATGACTACCTCAAGGGTGAAGGCGAGGGCATCAGCTTCCTGTCGACCCTGGACGCCACGCACCGCATGATGAGCGACAGCGGCAAGCCCGAAGCCGTGGACAACTACCTGCTCAAGGTGGACAACGCGGTGGTGGTGCCGGTGGACAAGAAGATCCGCATCATCACCACGGCCAACGACGTGATCCACGCCTGGGCCGTGCCCGCCTTTGCCGTCAAGCAAGACGCCATCCCGGGCTTCGTGCGCGACACCTGGTTCCGCGCCGAGAAGATCGGCGACTACTACGGCCAGTGCCAGGAACTGTGCGGCAAGGAACACGCCTACATGCCCATCCACGTGAAGGTGGTCTCACAAGAGGACTACAGCAAGTGGGTGGACGGCGAAAAGAAGAAGGCCGCAGCCAAGGCGGACGACCCCAACAAGGAATGGAAGTTGGCCGAACTCGTGGCCCGCGGTGAAAAGGTCTACAACGCCAACTGCGCGGCCTGCCACAAGGCCGACGGCGCGGGCGCGGGCCCCATCAAGGGCCTCGTGGGCTCCAAGGTCGTGTTGGCCGACGACAAGTCCCAACAGATCGCCATCCTGCTCAACGGCGCCGGTGGCGGTTCCATGCCGGCCTGGAAACAGCTTTCGGACACGGAAATCGCAGCGGTCATCACCTACACCAAGAACGCCTGGGCCAACCAGACCGGTCAGGTGGTGCAGCCTGCTGACATCAAAACCGCTCGCAAGTAAACCCCGCTACAAGTCTTGAAGGAAAACTCATGAGTGCAGTTCTCGACCATCACGGCCATGCCGGCCATGACGATCACGCGCATGACCACCCGCACGGCTGGCGTCGCTGGGTCTTTGCGACCAACCACAAGGACATCGGCACGCTGTACCTGCTGTTCAGCTTCACGATGCTGATGATCGGCGGTCTGCTGGCCCTGTTCATCCGCCTGGAGCTCTTCCAGCCGGGCCTGCAGTACTTCAACCCGGAACTGTTCAACCAGTTCACCACCATGCACGGCCTGATCATGGTGTTCGGCGCCATCATGCCGGCCTTCGTGGGCTTTGCGAACTGGATGATCCCGCTGCAGATTGGTGCAGCCGACATGGCCTTCGCGCGGATGAACAACTTCAGCTTCTGGCTGATGATCCCCGCGGCCCTCATGCTGGTGGGCAGCTTCTTCATGCCCGGCGGCGCACCGGCGGCCGGTTGGACGCTGTATGCACCGCTGACGCTGCAGATGGGCCCCTCGATGGACGCCGGCATCTTCGCCATGCACATCCTGGGCGCTTCGTCGATCATGGGCTCGATCAACATCATCGTGACCATCCTGAACATGCGCGCACCGGGCATGACGCTCATGAAGATGCCGCTGTTCGCCTGGACCTGGCTGATCACCGCCTACTTGCTGATCGCCGTCATGCCCGTGCTGGCCGGCGCCATCACCATGACGCTGACCGATCGCCACTTCGGCACCAGCTTCTTCAACCCCGCTGGCGGCGGTGACCCGGTGATGTACCAGCACATTTTCTGGTTCTTCGGTCACCCCGAGGTGTACATCATGATCTTGCCGGCCTTCGGCATCATCAGCCAGATCGTGCCAGCCTTCGCCCGC
>JACCED010438058.1_pt1 | contig 31613 bp, 29 predicted proteins | sample 7455021 | NCBI WGS metagenome assembly JACCED01 (sample SAMN15323456, study PRJNA562643) | freshwater metagenome | isolation source: river surface water | place: USA:Blue River Watershed | collected 2017-08-19 | reverse complement strand
CGACACCGACTCCAGATGATGCGCCGGCAATCAACACCCAGTCGTCGCGTTCCATACCGCCGAATTGCAATAGCGCCTCGTAGGCGGTGATGTAGGCAATTGGAATCACGGCGGCCTGTTCCCAGTTCAGACAAGCAGGAACGGGTGTGAGCAAGGTCGCTTCAGCGACCACGTATTCAGAAAAACAGCCCTTCGCGCGAAACATGACGCGGTCGCCGATCGCAATCCCACGAACATTTGCACCAAGTCCCTCTACTGTGCCGGCACCATCGACTCCGGCGGGCCGCCCACCATTAGCGCTATGGAACTTAATAGTACCGAGCATATCGCCGCGATTAATGCTCGTTGCACACACCCGGATCAGCACTTGCTCGGGGCCGGGTGTAGGCACGGATTGTTCGCGCAGCTCAAGCTCAGTACCGTTCGAGGTTTTGTTGATCCAGTAAGATTTCATCGGAAGTGTGCTCTAAAAATATTCGATAAAGATTGTGGTTTTGATGCTGAGGTAACTGCAACGCACAGCAAAAGCCCTCGACGATGGAGCGTTTAATTTTGGTTTTCAATCTGCGCTTGAATCATACCCGCCACCGCGATTCGAGCGAACTAGGATGCGGTGCTCAGATATCTACTGTTCTTTGATAAACTCCAACCCACACTTGGTCTGGTGTTACAGCAGTGTCAGAGTGCATCTGGCATTTTATTAGGCTCACACGAGCGATGGTACCTTTAACCCGGTTCTGTGGGGATCTAAGCGATGTGCATGTGGTGTAGAAATTCTGAGTTTTCCGAACATTTGACCGCTCAGTTTTCAGATAAGCGCCGTCGGCTAATGCTATTCACGGGCGCCGGTTCGATCACAGCTGCATTTCATGCGAGTTTGTCTGCCCAGAGTTTGGATGCTTCCGACACTGTTTTTCGTAACGGTGCCATTTACCCGATGGCCGGTCATGTGCAGAAAGTCGAGGCGATGGCTGTTCGGAACGGAAAGATTTTAGCGACGGGTTCGGTTGACCATGTCATGAGCATGACAAAAGATAAGCCGACTACTGTGGATCTTGGGGGAAGGGCGCTATTCCCTGGTTTTATTGATCCACACAACCACGTGGTCCTCAGTAGCTTATTTGACCAGCTGCTAATTAATGTGGGTTTCTCCAAGTACAAGTCCAAAGCGGAGGTTGCCGCGTTTATGAAAGCGACTGCGGCTAAGACGCCTGCAGGCCAATGGTTGGCATTTGGCTTTTATGACAATTTGCTTCAGGGCGGTGATTGGTCGATGGCTGAGCTGAACAGCGTTTCGACGACCCATCCGATTTTTGTTTTTTACGTGAATGGTCACGTAGGTGCTGCCAATTCCATGGCTTTTTCAAAGGCCAACATTCCCCAAAATATTGGTATGTTGCCAGGTGGCGGGTACTTTGGTCGCGACCGTAATGGTCAGCTAAACGGCTTGATTTACAACCAGCCTGCGTTGATGAAGATCGCAGATTTGGCCGTACCGAAACCATCACCCGAGCTGCTCGAGAAGGCAGTCGTTCAGTATGCGAAACAAGCTGCATCATCTGGTCTCACCACTCTGCATGAGCCGGGAACGATTAAGCCGCAGTGGGTAGAGTCTCTGGCAAAGCTTTCAAATTATTTGCCAATTCGAATGAGTGCAAGTTTTAGCTCAGATACGGTCGAAGATGGCAAGCAGTACACATCACTTGGTCCATCAAGCCGGGCACGTATTTTGCCAAATAGTCGGTTTTCTTTGTTTGGGGTCAAATGTTGGGCTGATGGTTCTAATCAAGCTGAGTCGGCTGCACAAACACAACCCTATTTGAATACAGATAAGAGTGGGACGAAGAGTTACACGCAAGATCAAATGATTGAGATATGTAAGAAAGTTAAAGCCGCCGATTGGACGATGCTTGCGCATTGCCAGGGTGATGCGGCCATTGATCAATATCTGAATGCACTTGAGGCTGTGTACGGCGCGAACTCGTCGATGGGATTCATGCGTATCGAGCATGCAACGATGGTACGTCAAGACCAGTTAGAGCGGATAAAAAAACTTGGGTATGAGGTGACGTTTATGACTGATTTTGTGTACCTCTACGGCGCCTCATACAGAGATTCGATTTTTGGGCCCGCGCGTGCGGAGTTCATGATTCCATGCGGTGCGGCGCACAAAGCGGGTCTTCAATACTCAGTGCATTCAGATAATCCGGCCGCAGGACTTCCATTGAATCCATTGCGTCATGTGCAAATTCAACTTGATCGCCGATGTGTTGCGGACGGGTCTGTTATCGGGGCGCAGCAGGCTGTAGATCTTGACACTGCACTGCGTTCGATCACAATAAATCCCGCACGCCATATTGGAATGGAGCATATGCTTGGCACGCTTGAGGTTGGCAAGGAAGCCGACCTAACAATCCTTGAAAAAGATCCGTTTAATACTGCAGTCAACTCAATTAGCTCAATAAAGGTGTCGGAAACTTGGATTGGTGGCAAGCCTGTTCGTCTAAATTAGCTGCGCACAGCGCGTTAAGGTCAAGGTCGATCATTTTCCAACGCTCTCATACTTGCTAGATATGAACGGACTCTTGGCTGTTTGGAATGATTGTGATGAGTCAGTGCTCGATAAATACGAGCATTGGTACATGAGCGAGCACCTGCCCGATCGAGTCGGGTTGCCGGGTGTGCAGCAAGGAGTACGGTACGAAACCACCAACTCTTCACCACGAAGCGCTTCCCCACGTTTTTTTACGAGTTACGACCTGGATGATGTCAGCGTTTTAGAGGCGTCTGCGTATCAGGCAGCCTTACTTCATCCAACACCGGACACGAAGTTCATCATGGCGCACTTTAGGAATATGTGCCGAACGATCGCTCGACTGGTCGACTACGAAGGGCGCAGCGCCGGTGCATGGGTTTTAACACTCAGGCTCGGGCAGCTCGGAGGTGCTGATAAGCCTAGCTATGCAGATATCGATGCATGGCGCAGAGCCTTGCGCACCCATCCGCCCGCTCAGTCATGCCGTTGGAGATTGTACGAATCTATTCTCGCCGAGCCGGCGTCAGCGCAATCCTCATCTGTTGCTTCACCATCACCCGAGGCGAAGTTCCGCCCCGGTACTGATACCGTCGCGCACGGCGTCGTGATCATCGAACACTTGCGCGCCGCGGACCTTAGGCAAACTATTCATCAATGGCTTTCGTTGCCCGCACTCCAGGATTTGCTCGGTCCGGTAGATCGGGTAGACGACTTTATTGAGATGGCGCGATTAGATGCGCGCGCGATGGCGCATTTCAGGTTACGCTCACAACAGTCAACTTAGGCCTCCGGAGATAAAAATGTTTAGTCACGTAATGGTGGGTGCAAATGATTTAGAAGCATCGCGTAAGTTCTATGATGCAATTCTAGGAGCCCTGGGCGTTGCGCCTGGAGTCATGAATCGTGATATTCGATACTTCTATCGCACACCCACAGGCGTATTTGCATTTAGCCTGCCAATCGATAACAAAGCGGCGACGCCTGCTAATGGCGGCACAATCGGATTCGCAGCGAAATCTCCAGAGCAGGTCGATGCGTTTCACGCAGCGGGTGTCGCCAATGGTGGAGCAACCTGCGAGGATCCTCCTGGATATCGCGAGGGTCCTGCTGGGAAACTGTATCTCGCATACTTACGGGACCCCATCGGTAACAAAATCTGCGCGATGTACAGAGTCCCTAAGTAAACACCATGTTTGGCTGACTACTGCGACGCTAGCTTGCGGGTAGTAGTTGGTTCAAAGCGATACAGACTGGTATCAAGTCTGGAATGACTAAGCGCGTGAAATGCTCTAGGGCTGGGCGCACTTCTTGTGCGTCAGCTGGAGGAGCGCCTAAGTTGGGCAGCATGGCTAGCGCTTCAGCCTCTGCCGCTCGGATAGCACTATCGCGCGCTGCGCGTAAGGCAGCAGGTGCATACAAGCTAGCTAGCCAGCCGGGCAAGGTATTAATCAGTTGTGGCCAGCGGACTAGCTCCAAATACAGACTGGGAATGATTCCGCCTTGTGCACCCTCATGGCGTTGGGCAAGTGAGCGCACCCCCGCCGCGAGCTGTGGTTCTAACGTATCGATTTTAGGTAAAGGTGGCAAAGGGACCGCCGGCGGGGGTGGTGGTGCGGGCGTCAGCGTAGCTGGGGCATCGTTGACTCCAGCTAGTCGAAGACGTAACGCTGTTAAGGCAATCATATTGGTGCCGTTGCCGCGGACATAGCTGCTCACCATGGATCGAATTTCCGGTATCTCTTTAACATCGACTCCGGCGGCTGCCCATGCCTGTTTAGATACCTCCGCGATGACTGGTAGCTCGACGGCTCGAATCAAACGTTGGCGTGCCTCGATCATCTCGTGTGAACCAATGAGTGGACGAACACCAGCCCATGCCCAAGTAAGCACTTCAGGCCGAGTTGCAAGGTGTCGCCAAATAAGATTCACCATCTGCAAGCCGGATACTGCACGGATGTCCGAGTAGATAGCTGATATCTCGGGCGATGCGTTGAGAGGGTGGATTTCAGGGAAGTCGTTCATCTTCTTTGGGGAATGGTGAATGGAAGATAATCACTTTATCAGGGTTTTGTAAGCCGGTCGGGGATGTTCTGAATGGGGCTATTAGGCTTAATTGGGGCGACTTTGCGTACAATCTCACACCTAATTGAGTTGATATGACAGCCTACGCAGACGTCTCCTTATTTCCACGCAACGCCAAGCCTCTCAGTAGCTATCGAAAGTACTGGGCTGCGCGTTTTGGTGTGGCACCCTTTTTGCCGATGAGTCGCGAGGAAATGACTCAGCTCGGCTGGGACAGTTGCGACATCATTATCGTGACGGGTGACGCCTACGTGGATCATCCGAGCTTTGGCATGGCGGTCATTGGCCGTATGCTAGAAAACCAAGGTTTTCGTGTGGGAATCATCTCGCAGCCGGACTGGCAAAGCGCCGAACCCTTTAAAGTCTTAGGAAAGCCAAATCTATTTTTTGGTGTCACGGCAGGCAATATGGATTCGATGATCAACCGTTACACGGCTGATCGCAAAATGCGCAGTGATGACGCGTACACGGCGGGTGACATCGGTGGTAAGCGTCCCGACCGGGCAGCGATTGTATATACCCAGCGGTGTAAAGAGGCATATAAGGACGTGCCAATTATTTTGGGTGGAATCGAGGGCTCGCTGCGACGTATCGCGCACTACGATTATTGGTCCGATAAAGTTCGTCGCTCCGTTGTGATCGACAGTAAATGCGATCTGCTGTTGTACGGTAACGCCGAGCGTGCCGTTGTTGAAATCGCGCATCGCCTGGCTGCGAAAGAGCCTGTTCAACAAATGACAGATATCCGCGGCACGGCATTCTTGCGTCGTGAGACCCCCGAAGGATGGTTTGAGATCGATTCGACGAGTGTTGATACGCCGGGCAGGGTAGAGGCGCACGTCAATCCTTATTTGATGATTAGTGAGCAGGCCTTAGAGCAGGGCGAAAGCTGTGCGCGTAACGACGAGGCTCGTGCGGTTGCTGATGCGGCCAACGCTCAAAGTGCGAGTAAACAGAAGCTAAAAGCCGGTGAGTCACCACTTGTTTTTAAGCCAAATCCCTCCGTACAGGTCCCCGGAAAACTAAAAGTTCCGCCGCGTGATCGCAGTGTGATTCGCTTGCCGTCCTACGAGCAAGTTAAGTCAGACCCGGTTTTATATGCGCACGCAAATCGCGTTTTGCACCTTGAGACGAATCCAGGGAACGCACGGGCAATCGTACAGGCGCATGGTGAGGGGCGGACTGCGCGCGATGTGTGGATTAATCCTCCACCGATTCCCTTAACGACAGCCGAGATGGACTTGGTCTTCGATTTGCCCTACGCGCGAAGCCCCCATCCTATCTATGCCGACGAGAATGGCAGTCACGATGGTGCAACGAAGATCCCTGCGTGGGAAATGATTCGGTTTAGCGTCAACATCATGCGTGGTTGTTTTGGAGGTTGCACGTTCTGTTCGATTACCGAGCACGAAGGCCGTATCATTCAGAGTCGCAGTGAGGACTCCGTTATTCGAGAGATTGAAGATATCCGCGATAAGGTGCCTGGTTTCACTGGCGTCATCTCTGATCTCGGTGGGCCGACTGCAAATATGTACCGGATCGGTTGCAAGAGCCCCGAGATCGAGTCCGCTTGTCGTAAGCCTAGCTGTGTTTACCCAGATGTTTGCCAAAATCTGAATACTGATCACAGCTCCTTGATACATATGTACCGACGCGCGCGTGCGGTCAAAGGCGTAAAGAAGATTCTGATTGGTTCTGGCTTGCGTTACGACCTCGCTGTGAAGTCACCCGAATACATCCGTGAGCTCGTGACGCACCATGTCGGTGGTTACTTAAAGATTGCGCCAGAGCATACCGAGATGGGGCCTTTGTCAAAGATGATGAAGCCTGGCATTGGCAGCTACGATAAGTTCAAACAATTGTTCGATAAGTTTAGTGAACAAGCTGGTAAGAAACAGTTCTTGGTGCCGTACTTTATTGCAGCCCACCCAGGTACGAGCGACGAAGACATGATGCACTTGGCCATGTGGCTCAAGACACATGGCTTCCGTGCTGACCAAGTGCAAACGTTTTATCCAAGCCCAATGGCAACCGCCACGGCGATGTATCACTCCGGACGTAATCCACTCGGTCGCGTAACGCGCACCAGTGAAACGGTTGATATCGTTCGTGGGGACCGTCGCCGCCGCCTACATAAAGCGTTCTTGCGCTATCACGATCCCAATAACTGGCCACTCTTGCGCGAGGCACTAAAGGATATGGGTCGTGCGGATTTGATCGGGAATGGAAAGAAACATCTGATTCCGTTTCACCAGCCGCGCACCGATGGCAGCTACACAAGCGCGCGACGGAAAAACAGTACGGAAGCAATGCCCGTTCGGCGCTCCGTCAGACCGGGCCGCGTGTTGACGCAACACACAGGCCTGCCGCCACGTAAAAAGACGTAGTGTTTGATGCGGCTAGTGGTTGTCGCGTGGTACGGCGCTACCGCTGCATCCAACCAGGAAGTCGAAATCCACGCCATCATTGGCTTGATTGACGTGGTCCACATAGAGCTTGTAATAGCCGCGATTTAGGGGCGGTTTGGGCGCTTTCCATTTTAAACGTCGCTCCGCAAGGACGTCATCGCTGACGTCTAGGTGAAGCCTGCGTTTTTTGACATCGAGCTCAATCATGTCGCCCGTTTCAACTAAGCCCAATACACCCCCTGCTGCAGCTTCTGGCGCAACGTGCAAGACGACGGTGCCATAGGCTGTGCCACTCATCCGAGCGTCCGAGATCCGAATCATGTCGGTGATTCCCTTTTTAAGAATCTTAGGCGGGAGGGGCATATTGCCCACCTCGGCCATGCCTGGATAGCCTTTCGGGCCGCAGTTCTTTAACACCATGATGCAGTGTTCATCGATGTCAAGCTTTGGATTGTTGATCTTCTTGTGGAAATCCTCGATGTTTTCAAACACGACCGCACGCCCTTTGTGTTTCAACAGCTTAGGTGTTGCAGCCGAGGGTTTGATGATTGCGCCATCAGGGCAGAGATTGCCACGTAGCACAGCAATCCCAGTATTCTTTTTGAAGGGCTTCTCCCACGTGGTGATGACATCACGATTCCAGCACTCTGCTCTTTTATTATTTTCCCAAATCGATTTGCCATTAACGGTCAGAGCTTTCTTATTTAATAGACCTTGCTCACCAAGCGTTCGCAAGACAACGGGTAAGCCGCCCGCGTAGCAAAAATCCTCCATCAAATATTTGCCGCTCGGCATCAGGTTAAGCAACGTGTGCACATCGCGTCCAAATTTGTCCCAATCATCGATGTTTAACTCAACACCAATCCGACGTGCGATGGCGATTAAGTGGATGACAGCGTTAGTTGAGCCACCAATCGCTGCGTTTGTTCGAATTGCGTTTTCAAAAGCCTGGCGCGTCAAGATTTTTGAGAGTGTCAGACCCTCCTTGACCATCTGAACGATACGTCGCCCAGATTCGCGTGCGAGTACGTTGCGCCGCGCATCGACTGCTGGATAGGTGGCATTGCCAGGCAACGCAACTCCCAGGGCCTCAACCATACTCGCCATCGTCGAGGCGGTACCCATGACCATACAGTGTCCGTGTGACCGGTGCATGCAGGATTCGGCTTCGTGGAACTCATCCACCGTCATTTTGCCTGCGCGAACATCTTCTGACATAGACCAGGTGTTGGTGCCTGAGCCGATATCGTGTCCGCGATATTTACCATTGAGCATCGGCCCACCCGATACACCGATCGTCGGAATATTTACGCTGGAGGCACCCATCAAAAGCGAGGGGGTCGTCTTATCGCAACCGAACAGCAGTACAACCCCATCTAAGGGATTTGCCCGGATGGTCTCTTCGACATCCATGCTCGCCAGGTTGCGCAGCAACATGGCAGTAGGTCGAACCAAAGTTTCGCCAAGCGAGGTCACAGGAAACTCAAGCGGGAACCCTCCTGCCTCTAGAATGCCTTGCCGGACTTGATCCGCTAAGAGCCTAAAGTGTGAGTTACAGGGCGTAAGCTCTGACCAAGTATTGCAAATGCCAATTACTGGCCTGCCGTCGAATTGATCGTGGGGAATACCCCGATTTTTTGTCCAGCTACGGTAGAGGAATCCGTGTACCCCATCGCGTGCAAACCATTGGCTAGAGCGGCTTTTTGTCGTGGACTTTTTAGGGGGTTTGGACATGAGAGTGGGGCTCGATGACAGTCAAAGATGCTAGTTACCATAGCGCCGTTCACGTTCGTTGGCAACCACGATCTCTGCTGCAGCATTGTCGCACTTCGTCTTAAAAGCAAGGGATAGTACTAACTCCCAAAGTCTCCCCCCTCGTCTACCATGGGTCGCTTAGGTATTAGGGATGCTGACCAACCATTGCAATCGCCGGCGCGTCGCTACCTAGTACTGCTGAAACTATTTGGTTATTACACTCGGAGATCTTTATGATGAAGCGGATGGGACGTACGACTTTAGTAGTGGCAGGTGCTTTAACATTGGCACTAGCTTCCGTTACGCAGGCGCAGACGGTCATGCGTAACAGTATTTCCGTTGCGCAAAACTCCCATCAGGGTGTGGGCGTCGATGTCTTGGCTCAGGAAGTTGAAAAGCGCACAAACGGGCGCATCATCATCAAAAACTTCTATTCCGGCAGTCTTGGTGGCGAGCGTGAAAGTATCGAGTCCGTCCAGCTGGGCACCCAAGAGCTAGCCGGTACGAGTACCGGTCCGATTCCAAACTTTGTGCCGGCCGTGCGCATTCTTGACATTCCTTTCTTGTTCCGCGATAAGGCACATGCGCGCGCTGTGCTAGATGGTCCAATTGGCGATGCACTGCTCAAAGAATTTGATAGCAAGGGTTTTAAGGCGCTCGCTTGGTCCGAAAACGGTGTGCGTCACATGACGAATAGCAAGCGCCCAGTGAATGCGCCTGATGATCTGAAAGGTCTGAAAATGCGCACAATGGAAAACCCAGTTCACGTCGCGGCATACAAGGGCTTCGGAATCATTACGACGCCCATGGCTTTCCCAGAAGTGTTTACGGCTCTCCAGCAGGGTGTCGTAGATGGTCAGGAAAACCCGCTGTCAGTGATCATGGCTGCTAAGTTTGAGCAAGTGCAAAAGTACATGACCCTTACTGGCCACGTCTATAGCCCAGCTATTTATCTCATGAACAAGGCTGCATTTGATAAGCTGTCCGCGGCAGATAAGCAGGCGTTCCTTGATGCCGCGAAAATCGCCTCAGCCGCTCAACGTGCGCGTGTCGATCAGGATGATGCTCAAGGCGTTGCCTATCTGCGTAGTAAAGGCATGACAGTTAACGAGAACGTCGACAAAGCTGCCTTCGTAGCGAAGTTGGCGCCAGTGTTCGCACAGTTTGAAAAAGACTTTGGCAAAGACAAAATTGACGCTATTCGTAATTACAAATAATTGATAGTAGATAGCTAACGTTGAAAGAACGTTACAGGCGCGACACTCAGGTGGCGCGCCTGTTTTTTTAAAGGTTGATATGAAAAACACTCTGCAAGCTATTGAGAGGGTCACGACTCAAGTCGCTTTATTGATTGCCTGTGGAATGATGGCAATCGCAGCGTTTTTAGGGTTCTTTCAGGTGATCATGCGCTTCGTCTTGGAAATCCCGGCTGAGTGGACTGAGGTGTTGATTCGCTTTAGCTTGATCTGGATGGTTTTTATGGGTGTGCCCTACGCGTTTAGGGTAGGTGCCATGGTGAGTGTTGATGTGCTGTATCGTTGGGCGGGTCCCCGCGGAAAGCGATTCTTTGACGTGATTACAGCCTTGGCATCGTTGGCCCTTGTTGCCGTCATTATTTGGTGGGGCTGGGACTATGCAAATCGAGGCAAGATGCAATCGGTGATTGGGTTAGAGAACGTTTCAATGTTCTGGGCTTATTTGGCACTGCCGGTTGGCGGACTCTTTTGTATCCCAGCAATCCTTGCGCATTTTTTCAACCCACAACGTAGCGAATTGGAGAATGCGCAATGAGCGTCACGATGCTAATTACGATGTTGCTATGTTTCGTATTAACTATTTCTGTGGCGGTCTCGATAGGGTTGGCTGCGATCTTAGGTATACATATTGGCAATGTAAATATGCTTGTCGCTGTGAAGGAAATGTTTAACTCTTTAAACAAATTTCCCCTGGCAGCGATTCCGTTCTTTATCTTGGCCGGCAATTTGATGGAGACAGGCGGTATCTCTCGCCGACTAGTGGAGTTTGCAAAAAGTATTGTGGGTGGTGTGCAAGGCGGCTTGCCCATGACTTGCGTGCTGACCTGCATGATTTTTGCTGCAGTTTCCGGGTCGAGTGTTGCGACGACTTTCGCGATTGGTGCAATCCTGATCCCGGCGTTGGTTAAGCACGGATACCCACCCAATTATGCAGCAGCGCTACAAGCAACGAGTGCAGAGCTTGGTGTGATTATCCCCCCCTCAATCCCAATGATTTTATATGGTGTCGCAGCAGAAGTATCGATTGGCGAGTTGTTCATTGCTGGTTTTGGCCCGGGAATCTTTATCGGCGTGAGCCTGATGGCATTTGTCCACATCTATTGCCGTATCAAGGGGTGGGGAAAGAATGATGGTGATGGCCGATTGAGCTTCGGCAAAGCGACTGTGCAGGCTGGCTGGGCTCTTTTGATGCCCGTGATCATTCTGGGTGGCATTTACGGTGGTGTATTTACACCAACCGAAGCCTCTGCGGTTGCCGTGTTTTACGCGCTGTTTGTTGGCATCGCGCTGTACGGGGAAATTAAGCCACGCGATATCTATCCGATTCTCAAAAAGTCTGTCGTTTCAAGCGCAGTGATTATGTTCATCATTGCTAACGCTGGCCTTTTTGCTTTCTTATTAACACGCGCGGGTGTGCCAGATGCTATTGGTCGCTGGCTCGAATCGGTTCTGCAATCGCCTGCTATGTTCTTGTTGGGTGTGAACATTGCGCTGTTCATTATCGGCATGTTCATTGAGACGGGTGCTTCGATCATTGTTCTTGCTCCGATTCTTGCACCTGTTGCGATCCATTTCGGAATCGATCCTGTGCACTTCGGCTTGATTATGGTTGTGAACCTAGCGCTTGGCATGATCACACCGCCCTTCGGTGTGAACTTGTTCGCTGCGTGCACGGTTGCTCGACTTTCGCTGGATCAGGTGATTAGTCGTCTGTGGCCATTCGTTGCAGTTGTCTTGTGCTGTTTGATGGTTATCACGTATGTGCCATCGCTCTCCCTGACTCTGAGGGATTTGGTTTATCGGTAGTGCTTTGCTTGTGTGCTAAGTTTTGGTAGCCGGATTTACATTCGGTTACCAATATTTCACTTCAATCGAGTCTATTCCGATAAAAATAAACTGCAACCGAGTGTAAGCATCGTCTTGCGCGTGGATCTCTATATCCAGTACCTTGTCAGATGTTATGTCGCTTCGTTTATGATGCGCTTCGTTTTGGACTCTGCAGGTATATCAATTGGAAAATAGAATGACCGTGATTGAAACCCGATTTGATACTATGTTGCCAACGCTTGCGACAAAGGAAGATGTAAAAAACTTAGATTTGAAGTTGACAACTGTTATTCATCATGAGATCAGCACTATTCGTCAGGAAATGAACGCTAGTAACTGGCGAATGATCATCTGGATGACCGCAGTGGTCGGGATGGCATTTTCAGGCGTGTTTTATATCGCAAGGTATGCCGCTTAATTTATGTTACGAAGCGGTGATCCTTTAGTTCGCGGTGACATTCATTTCTTTCAGAATTGCAGTCCAGCGCGTAGATTCGCTCTGTATAAACTTCGCAAATTCTTGCGGCGATGAGGGTCGTGGATCCATTCCTTGTGCGACCAGACGACCTTTAAACTCTGGGTCATTCACTGTTTGAGCTAAGGCATCAGTCAGTTTTTTGAGTACCGGAGCAGGTAAGTCCGCAGGCCCCACCAAACCGTACCAGGTGGACATGTCGTAATTCGGTACGCCTGCTTCCTCTATCGTTGGGATATTCGGCGCAGCTGTCGACCGCGTGCTGGTCGTGACGCCGAGCGCTCGTAACTGACCTTGTTCGACTAAGGAGACTCCCGTAGGCAGGTTCGGGAAGGCCAGGTCTACTTGCCCCGACATGAGGTGGGGCATCAGGCTACCGGCTCCCTTGTATGGGATATGCACCATATCCACACCAGATAGTTGTTTAAACAGCTCCCCAGACAAATGTAGAGACGAGCCAATCCCAGAGGAGGCAAAGTTGATTTTTCCTGGATTGGCACGGCCGTAGTCGATCAGCTCTTTAAGGGTCTTGAACTTTGAGTTTGGTGGAACTACTAGAATATTCGGTCCTGCTAACACCTGGCCGATCGGGGTGAAGTCCTTCACGGGATCGTATTTAGCATCTTTGTAAATCAGTGGGTTAGTGACGTGCCCGATTGAGGTGTAGAAAATGGTGTAACCATCTGGTGGCGCACGGCGCACAAAGTCTGTTGCCAAGTTTCCGTTAGCCCCTGGTTTGTTCTCGACGATGACAGACTGGCCCAGAATCTTGCTAAAAGAGTTTGCGATTTGTCTGCCAATGGCATCTGTTGAACCGCCAGGTGTAAAGCCGACGATCAGTTTGATTGGCTTGTTTGGATAGTCGCTTGTTTGTCCAACGGCAGCACCCATCGTAAACGAGGTAATGAGCGCGAGAGTGAAAGCAGGGATGCCTTTCATGTAAAGAGTCATGTTCTTGTCTCCACATATGTATTTGATGATTAGAATAAAACTAACATTTTTGCGTTAACTTGTGTGTAGAAATCAAAAACAAGGAGACTGTATGTCCAAATTTATCGCCGCCGTATTCTCACTTTTCTGTGTGATGGCAAGTCCGCTAGTGGTTGCTCAAGCGCCGGGCAAGGAACCGATTCGTCTTGTTGTCGGCTTTGCACCGGGTGGTCCGTCAGATATCGCGGGTCGTATTGCGGCTGAGATCATGAGTGCCAAGCTGGGAGTTTCTGTTGTCGTTGAGAATAAGGCTGGTGCCAGTGGTGCCATTGCAGCCGATGCAGTCGCTAATGCCAAGCCGGACGGTAATACCTTGCTCGTTAATGTGACGGCCGATATCGTTAATCCCGTCATCAATCGCGAGCTCAAAAACTTTGTAACTACTCGGTTCACTCCAGTCGCTTTAATTGCAACTGCGCCCAACGTATTAGTCGTACATCCTAGTCTTCCCGTCAACACGGCAAAAGAGCTTGTTGATTTCATGCGCAGGCAGAAGGCAGATAGTTCTTTGAGTTACGCCTCGGCCGGTTTGGGTACGGTTAGTCATTTGTCTGGCGTATTGTTCACAAGCGCATCGGGTGCATCGTTGATTCATGTGCCTTACAAAGGCACTGCTGCTGCTCAGGTCGATCTGTTGGCCGGGCGAGTGCAGATTATGTTTGATAGCTTAAGTAGTGGATTAGTGAACGCCAAAGCTGGAAAAGTGAAAGCACTTGCTGTTACGTCGCCAAAACGTTGGCCAATGGCCCCTGAGTTGCCTACATTAGAGGACAGCGGCTTGCCCGAGACCGATATGATGGCGGTCTTTGGACTGCTTGCACCCGCTGGTACGCCGAAGGCCGTCGTTGATAAGTTATCTGGTGCGCTCTTAGATGGGCTTCGTACACCTGAGATGCGTGCGCGTATCAATCAAATAGGCGCCGAGCCAGGGGATTGGAGCCCCGAAGCCTACAGCGCCTATTTATTGAAACAAGTTCAGCGTTGGGAAAAACTTGCCGCTCAGGGGAAGTTTGATACGAAGAACTAAGAAGTTGGCTTAGCGGCCATCCTTGTAGAAGCGATCCACCTCTGTGAAGAGGCTAAAGCGCTTGACTTCGTTCATGATGCCGTGTGTACCCTCACTTAGTACCACGAGCTTCTTGTCTTTCGATTTTGTCAAAAGAGGAAATAGAGTTTGTGCCATGTAGAGTGGGGTGTCAGCATCCCACTCAGCCAAGATCAGCATTGTCGGAACGGTGATCAAGGATGGATCGTAAACAGGCTTGCCAGCGCTCCAGTAGAGTCTACTATCTTGCACGCTGCCATTAGGCGCACGCACAAACTTTGGTGTGGCTTTGGCACCGACCGGATCGCTTTCAAATGTCGCTGCAGCCCAAGCCTCAAACCACGCTGCTGGTTGCGGATTTTGACCAGGCTTCAAACCTGTCGCTTTACGTTTGCGCGCGGCATCGATGGTGACCGTCCGGTAGGCCCCCAGAGTGCCACCAGAGTCTGTCAATGATGCTGTCTTGCGGATCCACACAGGGGCGAATAGCACGAGGCGATTTACTTTATCGGCGTGGCGAGTCGTGTAAAGCGCGGTAATCACCGTGCCCCATGAGTGCCCAACAACATTGAGCTTATCGACGTTGCGACGCTTACGAATCCAATCTGCTGCTGCCGCATAATCACGTGCTGCAGTATCTGAGTCTGCAATTGGCTTGTTATCCGCGGCAGGCTGATCCATCGCGGCGGGACGTGTTGATTTGCCATAGCCTCGAATGTCTACCATGTATACGTCATAGCCTTGTTGCGCCATGACATCCATCCAGGAGAGGCCATCAAGCCTCAGATCAAAGCCCGTCTCTGATGGGTAGGTCGCGCCATGTACGAACAAGACCACATTATCTTTATTAAATGAGGTGGTCGACTTCAGACGCTTGTTGCGAACGTAGAGATTAATTCCTGCGTCGCCACTTGGAACCATGAACTCTTCGATGACGAGCTGCTCGTTCGCGGCAGCTGTAATCTTGGCGCCTTCTGCGCCAGATTGCGTCGCACAGCCGTTAAGTGTCAAAACAGCGAGTCCAGCGAGTGCAATGGCAAACAGCCTGGCAAGACGGCTGGTGATCTGATTGTGCATAATGTCTCCAACATTGATGTAAGAATCCTCGGTCTAATGCCGAAGGTTAGTCTGGTTTTAAGCGTTTATTCAGACGTAGTCAATGCTCGCTTGCTGGGGTAATACAATATGGATGTCTAAGCAATCGATAGTCTTGCTTAAGTACGATGGTAATACCCAAAGATAAAGAGATAAAAAATGATCAACTTCTCAAAAATTGCGAAGGGTTTGCTGGCGATTGGTGCAGCCCTAGTGGTTCTTGTAGCCCAGTCTGCTCAAGCCGTGGAGATTCGTGTCATCACATCCGGCGCCTTCACGGAAGCATATAAGCAGCTCATTCCAGAGTTTGAAAAGCAAACGGGCCATAAAGTGATCAGCTCATTCGGCGCTTCAGTCGGTAATGCGCCGGATGCGATTCCGACGCGTCTTGCGCGTGGAGAGAAGTTTGACCTAGTTATCTTGTCCGATGGCGGACTGGAGGCCCTCGTCAAAAGTGGCTATGTCATCAAAGGTAGTCGAGTGGATCTTGTTCGCTCGCAGATCGGCGCCGCAGTGCGCAAAGGGACTCCACAACCTGACATCAGCACGGTCGAGGCTTTAACAAAGACGTTGCTTGATGCGAAGTCAATCGCCTACTCAGCGAGCGCGAGTGGTGTGTATTTATCGACCGAGCTGTTTCCAAAACTTGGTGTCGCCGAGCAACTGAAAGACAAAGCTAAAAAAATCATGAGCGAGCGTGTCGGTGCAGTTGTCGCGCGTGGCGATGCTGAGCTTGGCTTTCAGCAGGTCAGTGAGTTGATCTATTTCAAAGAGCTCGATTTTATCGGCACACTCCCTGACGCTGTACAGCAAACTATTTTCTTTTCGGCCGGTTTGATAGAAGGCTCCAAAGAGCAGGTCACTGCCAAGCAACTCATTCGATTCTTTCAATCCCCAGAAGTGGCTGACGTGATTCGGAAAACAGGTCTAGATCCCGTGACTGTTCGGCAGTAAGACTGCGCTGATTCAATCCGCACGTGAGATGATTAGTTCACCTGAACGTTAGCCTGTTTCGCTACCATCCCCCACTTAGCGATCTCTGCCTGTACATATTTTGAGAACTCTTCTGGAGAGCTTCCAACAGGCACGGCAGAGATCGCAGCGAAACGGTCTTTTATCTCTTGCGTCTTCAAAATAGCAATCGTCGCTTGCGCGAGTCGATTGATAATTGCAGGCGGAGTGCCAGCGGGCGCAAATAGACCATTCCAAGAATCTGCCTCGAGGTCTGGCATACCCGCCTCAGCCATGGTCGGTACGTCGGGAAGCTGTGCTAGACGAGTACTGCCCGCAACAGCAATCGCACGGACTTTTCCGCTTAAGATTGCAGGCATCACACCACTGGCCGTTTTAAAGCCAAAGTCCACAGTCCCCCCAATGACATCTGTCAGAGCAGGTGCCGCACCTTTGTACGGTATATGGATGACGTCGATTCCAGCGCGTAACTTGAGCAACTCGCCAGCGTGGTGTTGCATACCCCCCGCGCCAGAGGAGGCATAGCTCAGTTTGCCTGGTCTGGCTTTTGCATAGGCAATGAGTTCGTCTAATGTGCGTACCGGTAAGTTGTTGTTGACAACTAGTACGCTTGGCGAAGACATGATTTGTGTGATGGGTGCAAAGTCGCGCGCTGTGTCATAGCCAAGATTTTTATAGATGCCCATGTTTGTGGCGTTAGCGACTGTACCGACAAGAAGGATATATCCATCTGGCTTGGCTTTCGCTACAAATTCAGAGCCAATGTTGGATCCACCGCCTGGCTTGTTCTCAACGATGATCGGTTGCCCTAATTCTTTCTCTAACTTCGACGCGACAAGACGCGCAAAGATATCGGTCGGCCCACCCGCGGCGAAGCTCACGATTAACCTGATAGGCTGAGCCGGGTATGTCACTTGAGAGAATGCATGAGTTGCGAACAACGCACCGCAAAAGGCTAAGAAAAATCGCCGTCTAAGCGATAGCCGTATTGAAGAAGTACCCATATCATGTCTCCATATTTTTTAAGTTATTCTGCTTAGATTAACGAGCATTAACAAAAAACAAAAGGCCCTCGCACAAAATGATGCAAACAATGACTGTTGCCCAGCTGTTGGTGCATAAATTAGCGCTCGCTGGTGTCAAGAAAATTTTTGGGCTGCCAGGTGGTGGCTCTTCGTTAGACATCATCGCTGCTGCAGCCTCGGAAAATATCCAGTTCGTGTTGACTAAAACAGAGAATGCCGCTGTCATGATGGCCGGGGCGCTTGCGGAAAGCACAGGAGTTCCTGGTGTGGCCCTCATGACGAAAGGGCCCGGTCTGACCAATGCGGCAAACGGGGTCGCTTATGCAAGCCTGGACCGCGCCCCGGTGATTGTTTTGACAGATGGCTTTACGCCCAAACAGCTAACCTACATCACCCATCAGGTATTTGATCAACAGGCAGTGCTTAGGCCACTGGTCAAAGCGGTGAGCCGTCTTGAGTCGAGTGATCCAGAAAGTGAAATCGATGCATTGCTCGTCGCGGCGACAACACACCCGTTCGGCCCCGTGCACATTGAGCTGACCTCAGAGACGGCACGTCGTAATGTTGAGTTTGTAGGCAATCACGATAAGGTTTCGCTGCCGAGTGATGTGGATCTCAAGCAATTTGAGGTGCTGCGTGCAAGCCTACAGAGTGCGCGTAAGCCCATCGTTGTGCTTGGGTTAGAGGCGCGTGCCCATAGCGAGGCTGTGCGAGTCTTTGTGCAATCGCTTGGTTGTGCAGTGTTGGCGACGTACAAGGCAAAAGGTGTAGTGCCCGACAAAAGTCCGCAGGTGTTAGGCATTTTTACTGGCGGTTCGCTCGAGCAAGAGGCGATTGCCGCGGCAGACCTAATGGTGTTGGTTGGGATGGACCCCGTGGAGTTGATCTTACAACCTTGGCGTTACACCACGCCTGTCGTAGACATTACGTCGTTTAAGCATCCCGTGCACTATATCGAGCCGTCTGCGCAGGTTGTAGGGTGCATCTCAGAGATCCTGACGCGCTTAACGGGTACTGGGGTCTGCGGTAAAAAAGAATGGGAACCTGCAGAGCTTGAGTGCTTACGCGCAAATGCCCGAGCTCAACTTGCTTATGCACCTGTTAAAAATTCTGTGGCACCGGACCGCGTTGCACAGTTGGCGGCTGCCTCTTGTGAGAACGCTGGCATCACGCCGTTCTTCTCGATCGACGCTGGCGCCCATATGTTTTCTGTCGCGGCCTTCTTCCCCGCGCAGCGTCCCGGAGACGTATTGATTTCAAACGGCTTGGCGACGATGGCGTTTGCGTTGCCCGCGGCAATCTCAGCAGCGGTTCAAGATCCTCGCGCACCAGTTCTTTGCTTTACGGGTGATGGCGGATTGATGATGTGCTTGGGGGAGCTATGTACAGCCGTCGAACAGCGTGCCCAGATTATTGTGATTGTGTTTAACGATAGCGCGCTGTCTTTGATCGACATCAAACAGCAAAGTCGATCGTTAACGCCGAACGGTGTGCGGTGGCAGTATCACAACTTTGCAGCGACGATGTCCGCTTTAGGAGGATTCGGCGTGAGCGTATCGACCGAGCAGGAGTTTGTTGTAGCGATGGAACAAGCACTCGTTACAAAGGGGCCTTCCCTCATCGACGTGTCAATTGATCCAACTGGGTACCCGGAGCAGCTTAAAGCGATGCGCGGGTAGGTAGGCTCAAGCCCTACGCTAAGATCGAGTAAGGTACAGTCATTTTTTCAAACACAACGCAAGACTAGGTTTAATTCCATCCAGACAGGATCGGGCGTCGCCATTATTCATGACTGCGTGTCGATAGCCGACGTAGTAAAGCGACCAGATCGCGTAACAGCGTGCTTGGATCTCGTCGTACCGATCGTGGGTTAGTGCATCAGCAATTGGTTTGATTAACTGAAATACCTGCTCAATAATCAACGCCTCATACTTGCCGCTCCACTTCCATCCGAACGCTGCTCCCTCCGCACGTATGCTTTTTATTCCGATATCTGCCTGATAGAGCTTGAGCAGATAGTTTTCGATATATGTTTGGGCCGACTCAAATCCTTTGGCAGAGAATGGCTTGATGCTGTCAATTTGACTTTGGTTGACACGCAGGATGACCTCGGCCAATAAGTCTTGTTTCGATATGCCCAATCGGTAGAGCTGAGTGGGGCTCAGCCCAGCCATTTGACAGATCTCGCGAACCCCGACACCCTCATAGCCGCTTTGTGCAAAGAGGCTATGAGCGATGCTGACGATCGCATCCAGACGTCGTAGTTTGGTATCAGCTTGTTTGGTGGCCATGTAATGCGAGACACTAAAGTTTGATTGCTCAACGATTCGGAGTGTGTAACAATAATTCCGAACCGTGTAAACATGTTAACAATATTGGCGAGACAATACTTGAAAAAAATCTTTGTTACTTTGTGGCTCGCGTCTATTTGTTTAACAAAAGTTGCTTTGGCAATAGAGATCCCAGAGGGTGTCGTGTTCTGTCATGGCAAGACAAATGTTGAATTTATGTTTGATCGGTCGAATGCAAATAATGATGTTTTCTTAACGATCAATGGCAGAACTGAAAAATTCATGTCTGCATATTCTTGGTTCGGCTCAAACCAAGCGACTCCCAAGGGATTTAACTACGCGATATTGGGTAGGGACCAGTTTGACCCTCTGCTGGTGTTCGACACTTACTTAATTGATGCTAATCAGAATAAGTACGTGAAGTGCAATTGAATCACCGACATTTGATTCAGTTCTAACAATAAAAATCGGAGTAGGCATGTCGTTTAAAAAGCAGAGTTTTATTTTTTGGCTCTCCGCAACACTCAGCCTCGGCTCTGTAAGTGTTGTGGCTCAAACTCAGACCGCTGTGGTGCACCCTCAGGGCTACGAGAACATCTCTTTAGTTGGCGTGACGGCTTATGATCCGCAGCAACTTTGGTTATTTGCGGTTGAGCATGCGCACAAGCAAACGAAAGATTTCAGCATTGAAGATATTGCTGATGCAATCCAACTTATTTATCGTGAGGATGGTTATTTTTTAGTTGATGTGCGTGTAGCCCACGCCGGTAAAAATGGACAACTGACTGTTCATGAGGGCAGGCTCTCCAAAATAGAAGTTTCGGGCGCAACGCCCGAGTTGGCTCAAACGATACACAAATATGTGTCGAGTGCCGTGGGCGATCAACCCCTGACACTTGAGCGTTTTGAGCGTGGCATTATGCTCGCAAGAGATCTGTCGGGTGTGTCGTTGACTTCGGAATTTATTTCCTCGGAAGGAGCGGGAGACGATGTTCTGAAGATTGCGGTCAAGACGGTCAAGCAGCGCGGCAGTTTGTCTTTAGATAATCTTCCCCGAAATTTTGGTAAGGGTATTTATGGTGTGTTGTCCGAAGAGGTCTATTCAACGATGACGCCTGGGGACATGTTCCGTATCAACGTCTTGCCCAGCGCAGATTTCAACAACAACTGGAGTGGCGTGTTTGGCTCCCTGACATATCGCGCACCGATTGGTTCGGACGGATTGTACGCAGAGGGAACGGTTGGTACGGGACTGACTCGCAGTCTTTACACGGGCTTAAACCAGACGCCACAGAATTTATTTCAAAATACTTTGATGGCAAACGTTGTGCTCGGTTATCCCATCCATCGCGATGCACATAGTTTTTTGTACACCATGTCAGAGGTTGGCTATTCGGCGCTAGATAATTCGCTGAGTGGAATGAACGATACGAAGTCGGGCGTTTTTAGGCAGTCTCTGGTGTACAGCAATAACCACCGCGATGGTTCGACTTTTAGAGCAGGTGTCACCTTGACCGGTGGTGTGGCCGATCGGCAGTACTACGGAACACAAATTGTGAGTGACCCGAATTTTTATCATTTGCGGCTTGGCGCTGGCTACACGACACCGTTAAGTAACTTGTCTGCGGGCTTAGGCTTGCGCCTCGAAGCGACTGCCCAGGTTACCTCATCGAGTTTGCCAACAACAGAAAAGTATTTTCTTGGTGACCGTACGCGCTTAAGAGGATACGGCTACGCGGAACTGATTGGGGATTCTGGTGTGGCCGCTACGGCTGAAATTAGTCAGTTTTATCATGTTGGCGCCAAGTATATTGATTCGATTGCGCCCTTCGCGTTTTTTGATGCAGGCTGGCTCAAGCAAAATACACCGATTCCCGGTATGTTGAACGAAACACCGTTAGCGTCTGTTGGTATTGGTGTACAGACGCGTTCGCAGGAAAATTTTTCGATCCGTGCTTGGGTAGGTCTTCCTTTGATTGCAGGCTATTCAACCCCTGCCTATTCCCCGGCGGTGTGGATTCAACTTACGCAAGCGTGGTGATGACATGAAAACTAAACATCAGCTCAAGTCTGTATTTTTGATGGTGGCAGCGCTTTCAGGTCCGCTGGTTGTTGTGGGATCTCCCGCGTTCGCAAAGAGCTGCAATGCGCATAGCGCAAACGGGCAGGGCGGTTTGAATTGCGGTCCCGCACCCATTGTGAGCAATAGTCAGGCAACGGGGCAGGTGACCGGGACTAAGCCCGGGCAGATAGGGTCACCCACGATTGGTACGTCAAACCAGAACCCAGGTACTAGGCCGCCTACGACTACGCTGCCTGCGTTGCCTAAAGCACCGCCGGAGGGACCCAAAGCAGATCCGGTGCTCGCTACGCCTCGGCCGCCCTCTCAGGTCAGCCCTGACGTGCCATCTGGTCCACCGGTATCGGTTCCAGGGATTGTTAATGTCGTCGCGCCGCCCGTTACGCCTCAATTTGTGCCACACCCGGTGGTGATGGTCGCACCGCCAGTGATTCCGCAACAAACGCCGATGTTGATTCCACCCATGGTGCCTCAGCAGACGCCAATGGCAGTGCCACCGATGGTGCCTCAGCAAACACCCATGGCAGTTCCACCAATCGTGCAGCAACAAACGCCGATGTTGATTCCCCCAATGGTGCCGCAGCAGAGGCCAATGGCAGTGCCACCGATGGTGCCGCAGCAGATCCCCATGGCAGTTCCACCAATCGTGCAGCAGCAAACGCCGATGTTGATCCCCCCGATGGTGCCGCAGCAGACCCCCGTGGCAGTGCCGCCTATGGTGCCTCAGCAAACACCCATGGCAGTTCCACCAATCGTGCAGCAACAAACGCCGATGTTGATTCCCCCAACGGTGCCACAGCAAACTCCTGTTCTCGTTCCTGTGCCTGTGACAATGAAAGTGCCGCCGAAGGTCGTCGGGGCAGTGCCACCGACCCCTCAGGCAAAGCCCGTTCCATCTCAGGTTGTAACAACTATCAGCGCGCCCGCTCAGCCTAACGGATACGTTACTCCTCGGCCTAAGCCCAATTCCCAGGTGTCGGGCAAAGTTGTTGCTCCAGCGGCATTGGAAACAGTGAGCGCTATGCCGGTGCTGGTTGTCACACCGGAAGCTGCGACCGCGAGTCGGAATGAAAAAATGATTACCGTTGTTCCCGGGCGCCAAGCTGCCAATAATTACCCAACGTTTAACGTGGATTCAGCAGCACCCAACCGTGCGTGCGTGGTCAGTGGGTTAGAGCGTCGCAAAACTGTCGAAACAAATGGAATGACAACCTACGAAGGGACCTTGCCCACCTTCAGGATGGTGACAGTCGAACTGGCTGATTTACCGGCTTGGCATCCGCTTGATTCGGGCTGCGTGATTTCTGTGACGCACAAAAGGTAGATTGCTTAGATGGCTGTCATGTCTGAGTCTTTACGTCGCTTTGTATTTCTCGTGGCACTTTTGCTGCTAAACGCGTGCTCAATGGTGCGCTATGAGTACAACCCCCCAACAACAGACGGAGGCCGTCAGTGCGTCGCGCAGTGTTCCGTTGCACGCGAAATTTGTGTTGGTAATGAAAATCAACGCGCGCTCAGTGATCGTCAGTCTTGTGAGCAACGTAACCATTGGAACTATCAAAACTGTATTCGTCGGGCGACTGATAAAGATGATGCAAGATCATGCGCTCGATTTCAGAACGCATGTTGGGCCTCCGCTAATACGTATCGTTGCGATGAAAACTACCGTGCCTGCTTTGTTTCGTGTGGTGGGCACATTAGCGTAATTAAAGAGCAGTGAGCGCCCTATAAGCCGTTAACAAATTCTTTGATGCGTCGGTGCATATCTTGAGTCGTAGAATCAGAGCGACACACCGCAAAACGGTTATAGACATTTAAGGCCTTGCCGCACTCGCCATCTACAGACGGCGTGTGAGCGCCACGATTAGAGGTGTCCCATCCGTGCGTGGCCTGGGGGTAGTGCGTCCAAGCAGTGGCCTCCTTAAAGACGCGCGTCGGACAGCGATCCGGTGGTGTTGCGGTGTCTTTGCCACCCGTGAAGACAAGCACGGGCCCCCAGTATGGTCCAAGCGTGGGATCCTCTCGCCAGCCTTTGCTGTTGCAAACGGGGTAGAGGCTGAAGCCTGCGCGATACAAGCCCTTTGCATGTTCACGCATAAAGGGCTCATCCGTGAAGGTGCGCAGTACAGTCCAACCGCCTTGACTGCCGCCCATTAAAAACAACTGCTTGGTGTCGACACCTTGTGAGGCAAGCCAACGACCAGCAGCGATCGCATCCAACATTCTTGCGTTGGCGCCGAGTCGTGTGTAGGTCACCCAATTTTCGTCATGTCCTCGGCTCCAGTAACTGTCTAGGACGAGCGTATTTGCTTGTAACTCCTTTCTTGCCCAGAGCGCGGTAGCGAAGTCGCCTGGTGTTAGGCCGTGGCCGCCATGCACAATGACGAAAGTGGGTCTATTCTGAACGCCTTGGGGGTGGGGAGTCCAGCTTGCAATAAGATTGCCTTTGCCATTAAAAGTCGGCACGATCGCGCGCATTGGTGCGAGATTTACTTTGATCGTATTGTTGTAAAGACTAAAGTTTGTGATGGGTCGTTCAGGCGCCTTTGTGGTGATAACAGGGGGCTGGAAGTACTCGACATCGTTACTCGTGAACGGAGCGTGCGCGCAGCCACCAAGTACAAGACTGAGTGAGCATAAAAAAATGGTGAGTAAACGGGTCATTAGATGGCGTGGCTGAATGGGGTCGGCTATTAGCGGTTTAGCATTTTTTAGAATAAGCTACTTCAAACAGCTTTTTAAAAATATACACTCAGGAGATTCCATTATGACCCCCGCAGAAATCAAGGCGCTCGAACAACAGGTTTTACAGCTAGACGAACAACGCTGCAAAGTATTGGTTGCAAAGGATGGCCCCGGTTTGGCTGCCTTGATCGACGCCGGACTCACCTATACGCACGCAAGTGGTCGCCGCGATACCAAAGAGAGCTACGTCGACAGCGTCGCGACAAAGCGCGTGCAATACCTACAGATTGATCGCGAGGAAGTGACGGCTCGCGTAGCGGGCACATCAGTGATTGTTGAGGGCAAAGTCAGGATGAAGATTCATTCCGAGGGTGTCGATAAGAATCTCTACAATCGCTATCTTGGGGTGTGGACCACCACAAGCGGCAAGCCATTGCTCACCGCTTGGGCCTCGACCAAGCTCGAAGGCTAGTCCATTACCTTATAGTCGGGTGCAATATCAAATTCAATTTGACCAAGCGCCCGCACTTCTTCCGGTGTGAATCCCGGTGCCACGGCTTCAAGAACAAAGCGCCCGTCGACCCAGTGCAGTACAGCCAGATCAGTGACGAGCCAGTCAACACATTGACGCCCTGTTAATGGATACTTGCACTGCTTAGGCAGCTTTGTGTTTCCTTTGCTGTCTGAATGCTCCATCACAATGATAAGCTCAACATCACCAGAAATTAGATCCATTGCACCGCCGATGCCGCCTCGGCGTGTGTCGGTAGTGCTCCAGTTCGCAACGTTACCTTCGCGATCAACTTCGTAAGCGCCCAAGATAACGGTATCGATGTGACCCCCACGCGCCATTTCAAAGGAGGTCACGCTCTCAAAGAATGATGTGCCTGGGATCGCTTCAACAAATTGGCTACCTGCATTAAACACATCAGGATCAATGGCGTCCCCCGTGACGATACCGCCGTAGCCAAGCACACCGTTCTCGGCATGTAGCCATACGCCACGACCATCAAGATAGTTCGAAACAAGAGTGGGGAGACCTACGCCTAAATTCACATAGGAGTCATTGCGGACAATCTTAGCTGCATTCTTGGCGATCCCAGCGCGCGTGAGGGCAGGCTTGCCGTTGTAATTGCGCGCGCTATCGGCAGGACGCTTTTCTGTGCGTGATAGAGAGCGGACATCGATTGGATCCGTGATTTTTACAACACGCGATACAAAAATACCGGGCAAGTTTATGTGTTCGGGTGCTAATTCACCCACCTCTACGATCTCTTCTACTTCAACGATGGCGATGCGGGCCGCCTTGGCAAAACTGACGTTGAAGTTTCCGCTGCCACCTCGGAACTGTACGTTGCCGGCACGATCAGCCTTGTAGCCGCTCAAAAATGCAAAATCGACGTGAATGGCTTCTTCCATCAGGTAGGGCTTACCGTCAAAGTAACGAATGTCTTTGCCTTCAGCCAGAGCCGTGTCAACTCCAGTTGGAGTGTAAAAGGCTGGGATGCCCGCTCCACCAGCACGGCAGCGTTCAACGAGGGTGCCTTGTGCAACGAGCTCGACATCAAGCGTTCCCGCTGCAATACGCTTCTCCGCTTCGGTTTGCATACCCGCACGGATCGAGAACGAGGTAATGATCTTTTTCACTTGGTTGTTTTCAACCAAGAGCTGTCCCTTCTCCCCGTTTGCACCTAATGAGTTGCAGACGATCGTCAAGTCACGCACGCCTTTGTCACGTAACGCGAAGATGAGGGTGTTGGGGAAGCGGTGGGCCAGACCAAAGCCGGAGATCGCGACCCGTGCGCCATCAGTAATGTCGGAGATCGCTTCAGTGGCGCTTGAGACAACTTTATTCATGGGAGTGAAACTGTGTAGGTTGGTAGGTCGAAAGGCTTCGCGGTCTATTCGATGCGAATCTTCAGTATTTTGTTGAGCTCTGTTAGCTCAGTTTTTTCGGCGACGATCGCATCATAAAACTGCTTGGGGTCAAGTAGCTTGAGTTCTGATCCAGTTGCTTCAACCCGAGCACGTACCTCTGGTTGATTGAAGTATTTTGCCGTAGCTGCATAAAGCGCACGAACGATATTGTCCGGTGTCCCCGCGGGTGCAAGCAAGCCGTACCAAGAACCTGTTACGTCCTTCACACCTTGCTCTGTGAGTGTCGGTACATCTGGCAAGGCTTTTGCGCGGTTGACCGCGGACATGCCGATGGCCTTTAGACGACCTGACTTCAGGTGAGGAAGCATGGCCGACAAATTCAGAAAGGACACATCGACGTGGCCACCCAGCATGTCGTTGACGACGGGTGCTGCACCTTTGTATGGCGCATGTGTCATCTTGATTTTTGTCTCTATCTGAAAAATCTCTCCGGCTAAGTGCGTCGAGCTGCCCGTTCCAGTTGAGGCAAATGTCATGGGTTTATTTTTTGCGAGTTCAATGAATTCCTTCACGTTTGTCGCCTTGATATGAGGTCCCACAACCATCACGTTAGGAACGTCAATAATCATCACGATGGGTTTGAACTCAGTCACACCGTCGTCGGGAGGTTTGGCGCTAAAGACGGGGACACCCGTTTGTGGTGCGCCTGCGCCCACTAGCAAGGTATAGCCATCGGGAGCAGATTTTGCGACGAAGGAGGTCCCGATCGAGCCACTTGCTCCCGCTTTGGGTTCTACAACGAAGGTTTGGGCAAGACTTTGCGAAAGGCCGTTTGCAAGCTCACGTGCGATTTGATCGGCAGGGCCACCGGCAGGGTAGGTAATAATGAGCTTGACCGGCTTGTTGGGGTACGGTTGGGCTTGTACGCAGGCTGTTGCGAGGGCTAAGGTAGCGATGGCAAGGCGTAGTATTTTTTTCACTTTATTGTCTCCTTCAGGTTAGGCATTCGTTGCGGATCAATTACTCCCCGCGCGCTTCTGGTTCGGCAGGCTCGAAACGATAGCCATTTGTTGCATCGCCACGCACATAGCCACAATGTGGCCAGCCAAAGTGCACGGGCATAATCAAGGCGTTGCGTTCCGCGGCACGCTTAAGAAACAATGCGCGTGATGCTCGGGCTTGTTCGGCATGCGCATCGATCCAAGTGTTGATGTGTGGCATCGCGATTTGTAGCGGGCTGTGCATTACGTCGCCTGCGAAGATGGCCTCTTTGCCCTCAGAGCGTAAGCGGAAATGGATCGAACCGGGAGTATGGCCTGGCATGATTTCTGCCTCGAGGCAGCCAGCAACGAGATCACCATCTTCGATGAAATCAATTAATCCTGCTTCGTATAAAGGCAAGACGCTGTCCTCAAACGATCCACTGATTACGCCTTTGTCGCCATTCTTGTAAGCCGCGAGTGCAAGATCAAAATCAACTCTGGGCATCAAGTGGCGAGCATTCGGGAATGTCGGAACCCATTTGCCATTGTCTATGCGTGTGCCCCACCCGACGTGGTCCGGATGGAAGTGTGTCACGACTACATGTGTAACGGATTGCGGATCTGCCCCCGCCGCGGCCATCCATAGCGGGGTAAGCGTATTGAGCATATTCATACGCTCAGAAGCACGCTTCTTATGATTCCCAACACCCAGATCAATCACGATCACTTTGTCATCGATGTGCATCACCCAGAGCTGCATCGCAACAATGAAGCGTTCGAGTTTGATGTTGTAGTGATGTGGGGCCAGCCAAGAAAGGTGCGGCTTGATTTCTCTGACGTCGAGGGCCGGAAAAACAAAATCTGCCGCATGGGTTGGACCACTGTATTCAATGACGTTATAGATTTTTGCTTTGCCAACGTGACGCGAGTAAATCATTTCAGTTTTCCTGTGTTCGTGATGTGCTGTGAAGTTACGGCAGACTTATTCAACTAGGCGGTACGTTAGGCGCCACTTGGTATCACGATTCATCCAGACTGGCGGACCGTCGGAGAAGCTGTTCCCACTTGGGTCTGCCGTGAGTCTTGATTGCATAAAGGCCTTGGCAGTCGCTTCATCTTTAATCCCATACATGGCGAGATAGTGCGGTGAACCTGGTGCTGGATGCATAAATTCACGCATTCGCTCATACCGCGCGCCACTCTCAAAGCCGTATCCTGTCAATACCTCTGGCACATGAATGGTGTTGTAGAACTGATTAAACGCGTCAATTTCTGCGGGCCCCGCGCCCGCGGCCTCTGTCATCCCAACTAGATACATGTAGGGCGAGGCGCAGACTTGCAGGGATTGTGGATTGTTCAAAATATGCTGCCACATCAAACGCCATTTTGTTTGACGCTGCTTCCATGCAGCTGGACCATCGCTGTAGACAGGACGGTCGCTTGCTGGGCCGTCATTGCGAGAGATATAAAGCATCGCCGCTTCCTTACTCTCGATATCGTATGCCGCTAAGAAGCGCGGTCCTCTAGGACCGCGTGTGTCGTCTTGGGCAAGCTCGTAACGACGCCCTCTTAAGAACCCCGGATTTGCAGCGAGGACTTCTTTACGATGAACATTGCTATAGAAATCGTTAAAGTCTGCAACATCCGCTGCGCTTGTGTCGGCAGGAATATCCATGCCAACCCAGTATGTAAATAATGCATCGCTCATGGAAAGACCTCTTGTACGCTAGGCGAGAGTGAAAACGGGAACGCTGGGGCCGTCTTCGCTTGGCTTGAATGCAACCTTGACACGTTGTCCGCAACGGATGGTGTCGAGGTCGCAGTCGACAATATTCGTCAACATCGTTGGGCCCTCGTCGAGCGTGACGTACGCGATAGCGTAAGGAACAGGCCCTGAGGTGCGGGTGATGCTGAAGCTGTAGATCGTACCCGTGCCTGTTGCTTCTTTCCATTCCGTTTTATCGCTAAAACAGAACGGGCACAGCGCACGTGGATAGTGGTGATATTCGCCACAGTCACCACATTGTTTGACCAATAACTTACCTTCGCTTGCCGCATCAAAGTAGACCTCATCACCATCATTGCATTTTGGTGCGGGGATTTTTCTGTCTTGGTAGGGAGTCGTCATCGCGTTATTCTCTTTCCATAATGAGGGTGGCACTGCCATGGCGTGTGCTCAATGCACCGCCTGTTCCATGTGCAAGCGCGAGGTCGCAGTTTTTGACCTGTACAAGAGGGTGGGCTTCACCGCGCAGTTGTCGAACGGCTTCAATGATCTTAGTGATGCCACCGCGGTTGACAGGGTGGTTGTTACAGAGGCCACCCCCGTCAGTATTGAAGGGTAGCTTGCCGACTCCAGAAATTAGATTGCCGTCCATGACGAATTTTCCGCCTTCGCCTTTTTTGCAGAATCCCAGGTCCTCGAGTGTCATGACAACCGTGATCGTGAAGCTGTCGTAGATTGATGCGTATTTAATATCTTTAGGCGTCACACCTGCCTCAGCAAAGGCGATCGGGCCTGAGCGCACAGCGCCAGAATAAGTGATGTCGACTTTGCCACCCATCTGGCCTTTTGGTGATTCACCTGCACCGATGAGTTTCACTTTCGGGCGCTTTAATGTCTTTGCAATTTCCGGGCTGACGACGATCACCGCACCGCCACCATCGGTAACCACACAACAATCTAATCTGTGCAGTGGGTCTGAGATCATGGGGGAGTTCAGCACATCCTCGACTGTCACCACTTTTTTGAGCATGGCGTTTGGGTTGTGCTGAGCATGATGCGATGCAGCAACTTTCACCCATGCCAACTGCTCGCTTGTGGTACCGAACTCGTACATGTGGCGCATCGCTGCCAGTGCGTACAAGTTCACAGTCACTGGGCCGTAGGGAATTTCAAATGGGGTGTCGGGGATGCTCGAATCGAGTTCGCGCACAATCGTACCGGGCCGTCCGAAGCCTGCACAGGTGATGAGCGCGACCTTGCATTTCCCCGCGGCTATTGCCTCAGCGGCGTGGGCTACGAGGTATAGGTAGGAGGAGCCGCCGGTGTTGGTCGAATCTGAGTGTGTGACTGTCAGACCCATATAGTCGATCATGTTGATGCCGCCCAGGCCGCCAGGGGCGTCGGTCGAACAAAAGTAGCCATCGACGTCCTGGATCGTTAAGCCTGCATCCTCGAGTGCGCCTTTGGCGCACTCGGCATGTAGCTGGGCGAGCGATTTGTTTTGAATTTTGCGTGCAGGATGCTCAAAGATGCCTGCAATGTATGCCTTGCCGCGAATACTCATGGTGATGATGTCTCGTTAGTATGGGCTTGGTCTGAGAAAAAGGGGTGACCAGGCGATTTTTATTTACTATACCGGTTTTATACCACCCCTCTTGTATATTACGAAAACGCAGCTTTACTCCCGATAAAGAGACAACCATGAACCTAACACCGGAACAACTTGCGCAGTTCGACAAGGATGGCTACTTATTTTTTCCAGGCCTCTTTAGCCCAGAGGAGACCAAGACGCTGAATGCTGCAGTGCCAGAACTGTATAGCCGGCGCGAAGCCTACAACGTTCGGGAGAAGGACAGTGATGCCGTGCGCACGAACTTTGCCGCACACATGTACAGTGAACCGTTCGCGAAATTAGGACGTCACCCTCGGATGATTAAGCCTGTGGAGGACCTGTTCGGTGAAAAGCTTTACATGCATCAGTTCAAGATCAACGGCAAGATGGCCTTTGAGGGTGATGTGTGGCAGTGGCACCAAGACTATGGCACTTGGCTCAACGACGATTTGATGCCAACTGAACGTGCGATGAACGTTGCGATTTTTCTGGATGATGTGAATCCCTTTAATGGTCCACTCATGTTCATCCCTGGTAGCCACAAGAAAGGCGTCGTGGATGCAAAGCATGATCTCACCACAACAAGCTATCCGCTGTGGACGGTCGATAATGATTTGATTCGTCAGCTCGTGGGGCGGGCAGGGGATAAAGATGGCGGAATTGTCAGCCCAACCGGGCCTGCGGGCTCGATGATCCTTTTTCATAGCTGCTTAGTTCATGCATCGAGCAGCAATTTGTCACCATGGAATCGCAACAGCGTATATCTGAGTTTGTGTGCGGTATCGAATCACATTCGCCGACATAAGCGCCCTGAATACATTGCGCACCGCGATTTCACGCCAATCGAGTGTTTGCCTGATGATTGTTTGCTTAAACCTTATTCAATCGATCT
>JACCED011419744.1_pt1 | contig 31633 bp, 25 predicted proteins | sample 7455021 | NCBI WGS metagenome assembly JACCED01 (sample SAMN15323456, study PRJNA562643) | freshwater metagenome | isolation source: river surface water | place: USA:Blue River Watershed | collected 2017-08-19 | reverse complement strand
CCCATGGCCGGCATGGGACATGAAGACATCAAGATCGTGATGGATCTCATCCGACGGGTTTCGAAAAATCGCACTGTGCTGATGGTCGAACATAATTTGAATGTTGTGGCAGATTTGTGTGACATCATTACAGTATTAACCCGCGGCCAGGTTCTGGCCGAAGGCGATTATGCAACCGTCTCTGCCAATGCTGATGTGCAGCAAGCCTATCTGGGAGCTGGACATGGCTGAGGCACGCATCATGCTCGATGTAAACAAGCTCGAAGCCTGGTATGGCGAGAGCCATATTCTGCATGGCGTAGATTTCCATGTGCGCGAGGGTGAGGTTGTCACCTTGCTGGGACGCAATGGCGCGGGCAAGACCACCACACTCAAATCCATCATTGGGATGATCGGAAAAAGGCGGGGCTCTGTCTGTTTTGAGGGACAAGAGACGATTGGCATGACGAGTGACCGCATTGCGCGCCTCGGCCTTGCCTTCTGCCCGGAAGAGCGCGGCATCTTCGCAAGTCTCGACGTGATGGAGAATTTGTTGCTGCCGCCCAAAGTGCGCGAGGGCGGCTTGAGCGTAGAGCAGATTTTCACGCTCTTTCCGAACTTGGCCGAGCGGCGCAAGTCACAAGGCACGAAACTTTCGGGCGGTGAACAGCAGATGCTCGCCATTGGCCGGATCTTGCGAACGGGCGCGCGCCTGCTCATGCTTGATGAGCCAACAGAAGGCTTGGCACCTGTTATTATTCAACAGATCGGGCAGACGATTCAGAAATTGAAGCGGGAGGGCTTCACCATCCTTCTCGTTGAGCAAAACTTTCGCTTTGCGTCCACCGTTGCCGATCGTTTCTATGTCATGGAACATGGCCGCGTGATTGATACATTTGCCACAGCCGATCTGGCTGCCAATACGCAAAAGCTGCATGACTATTTGGGTGTTTGAGATAAGGGGGACCACATGAAAAAGCTTGGAGTGATCTCGACCCTCGCGCTGCTGATCGGCGCCATGCCTGTCATTGCGCAGGAAAGGAATGTGAAAATTGGCGTGCTTGATGACATGTCGGGCATCTATGGCGATGTGGGCGGCGCGGGCTCTGTTGTCGCTGCGCAAATGGCAATTGAGGATTCCGGCCTTGCCGCGAAAGGCTGGAAGATCGACATTCTGTCCGCCGATCACCAGAACAAGCCGGACATTGGGGTCAATGTCGCAAGGCAATGGGCCGACAAGGACCGCGTGGATGGCATCTTCGGCGTGCTGAACTCCGGCGTGGCGTTGGCGGTGAATGGCGTCGCCAGAGAAAAGAACCTCGTTTATATGAATTCAGGCGCAGCAGCGGCTGATCTCACCAATGCGCAATGCTCGCCAAATACCGTCCATTGGACTTATGACACCTATCTGCTCGCCAATGGTACCGGCAAGGCAGTGGTGAAAAGCGGTGGTGACAGCTGGTTCTTTCTGACTGCCGATTATGCCTTTGGTCATGCATTGGAGCGCGACACGACTGCGGTGATCAATGCCAATGGCGGCAAGGTGCTTGGCTCTGTCCGTCATCCCCTCAACAATTCCGATTTCTCTTCCTTCCTGCTGCAGGCCCAATCCTCAAAGGCAAAGATCATCGGACTTGCCAATGCTGGCGGCGACACAACCAACTCCGTCAAACAAGCAGCTGAGTTTGGCATTACCAGTCGCGGCCAGCAATTGGCGGCCCTCTTGCTTTTCATTACTGATGTTCACGCCCTGGGCCTCAAAATGTCTCAGGGACTCATCTTTACGGAGACATTCTATTGGGACCTGAATGATGGCACACGCGCCTTCACCAAGCGTTTTTCGGAGCGCATGAAGAACAAGCAGGTGCCGACCATGGTGCAGGCTGGCGTTTACGCTTCGGTGCTGCATTATCTCAAGGCGCTCGATGCAATGGGAGCCAATCCGCGCGACGGCGTGAAAGTCGTAGAGCATATGAAATCCATGCCGACGGATGATCCGCTCTTTGGAAAAGGCATCATTCAGCCCAATGGGCGCAAGGTTCATCCAGCCTATCTCTTCGGCATCAAGACGCCGCAGGAGTCGAAGGGGCCATGGGACTATTACAAGCTCATAGCTACCATTCCTGCTGAAGAAGCCTTCACGCCACTCGACAAAAGCACATGCGCGCTTCTGAAGAAGTAAGGCAACCGGGCTGCCTTGGCATCAGGGCAGCCCTTTAACCGGAATGAGACGGTGAACACGCAAGCCCTATTCGCCCAGCTCCTCGTGGGCCTCATCAATGGGTCATTCTATGCGCTGCTGAGCCTTGGGCTTGCGGTGATTTTCGGGATGCTCAACATCATCAACTTTGCGCATGGTGCGCTTTACATGATGGGTGCATTCTGCGCATGGGCTTTGCTGAACGTGGCTGGGCTGAATTACTGGTACGCGCTTGTGCTTGCCCCGATCGCTGTTGGTTTTGTCGGCGTCGTGATCGAACGCACCATGCTGCAGCGCTTGGCAGGGCTCGACCATCTCTATGGCCTGCTACTCACCTTCGGCCTTGCACTAATCATTCAAGGTCTGTTCCAAAACTATTTCGGCTCATCCGGCCTGCCCTATGCCATTCCGCCAGAACTGACTGGTGGACAAAATCTGGGTTTCATGTTCCTGCCGAATTATCGCGCATGGGTTGTCGTGTTTTCGCTCACCATCTGTCTGGCGACATGGTATGCGATTGAAAAAACAAAGCTCGGCTCCTATCTGCGCGCCGCTACGGAAAATCCGCAATTGGTTCGCGCCTTCGGCATCAATGTGCCGCGCATGATCACGCTCACTTATGGCTTTGGGGTTGGACTTGCGGCACTGGCGGGCGTGCTATCTGCACCTATCAATCAGGTCCGTCCGCTGATGGGGGCTGATCTAATCATTGTTGTCTTTGCCGTCGTCGTTATCGGCGGCATGGGCTCCATCATGGGATCCATTGTCACCGGCTTCATGCTCGGCCTCCTCGAAGGACTGACGAAATATTTCTATCCTGAAGCCTCTAACACGGTCGTATTCGTGATCATGGCCATCGTTCTCATGATCAAGCCCAATGGGCTGTTCGGGAGGACGTGAAATGACAAAGCCAGCCTCTTCAATCGACGCACAGGTCATTGGCCTCCTGGTCATGACAGCGCTGCTGGCAGCCGTGCCTCTCATCGGCATCTATCCCTATTTCGTGATGCAGGCCCTCTGCTTTGCGCTCTTTGCTGCATCTTTCAATTTGCTGTTGGGCTATGGCGGATTGCCCTCCTTCGGCCATGCCATGTTTCTGGGAACCGCCGGTTATGCCAGCGCCCATGCCGCAAAAGTGTGGGGCTTTCCGCCGGAATTCGCCATCTGCTTTGGTATTTTTGCCTCAACACTCTTGGGCACGATTGTCGGGGCTATCGCGATCCGGCGGCAGGGCATCTATTTTTCCATGACCACTCTGGCGCTCGCGCAGATGATATACTTCTTCTATCTGCAGGCACCATTCACGCATGGCGAAGACGGCATTCAGGGCGTGCCGCAAGGCATTTTTCTTGGCCTCATCGACCTGTCGAAAGTGCTCAACCTGTACTACGTCGTGCTAGCACTTTTTCTCGGCGGCTTTCTGCTCATCTACCGCATCATCAACTCGCCTTTCGGGGAGATCCTGAAAGCCATCCGGGAGAATGAGCCGCGCGCAATTTCGCTTGGCTATCGCAGTGAGCGCTACAAGCTCGCTGCTTTCGTCCTAGCCTCAGCGCTTGCCGGGCTTGCGGGTGCAACAAAGGTCATAGTTGCCCAAAATGCATCCCTGACCGATGTGCACTGGACCATGTCGGGCGAGGTTGTGTTGATGGTTTTGCTGGGAGGACTTGGCACCATTTTCGGGCCTGTCGTCGGCGCCTTCATCATCATCGCCATGCAACAATATTTCGCCGGTTTCGGACAATGGGTGCTCGTCATTCAAGGCGTCATTTTCGTCGCCTGCGTGCTGTCATTCCGCCGGGGCATCATTGGCGAAGTGGCGGCATTCCTGAAAATCAAACTCTGATTATTTCGGCACGAGATCGGGCCTGTTCTCCGGCGTTCCGGGAGGCGGAATAACGGGCGTCGAATTCGGCTCTGGCTTTGGTGGAATTGCCTTGATCTGCGGATCAATATTTTCAGGTGGCTTCACCACCCCTTCCGCATTCTTCAAACGTTCACTTGTGGAATCGCCCGGCGGCAAAACGGGCTTTGGCAGTTCTTGTGCTCCTGCGGATGTTGCCATAACTGCAAGAATGATCCAGAGACGGGATATCATGATCCACCTCATGCTGTCAGGGCGAGCTGCGGCTCACGCATCAGGGCCGACAAAAAATCATCCGTCCAACGATGCACATTAAACTTCTTGAGATGCGCATACATGGGAAGGAATCGTGACAGACGTTCATCGAGTGGCATTTCACAAGCTGAACGCAAGGCATGGGCAACCCCGTCTATGTCATAAGGATTGACCAGCAAAGCGCCCCGCAGCTCTTTTGCTGCACCAGCAAAACGCGACAGCACCAGCACGCCGGGATTTTCGGGATCTTGCGCAGCGATATATTCCTTGGCGACGAGGTTCATGCCATCGCGCAAGGGCGTCACAACGCCGATCTTTGCGGCACGATACAGATGCGCCAGTGCTGATCGCCCAATGGATTTATTGACATAGCGGATCGGCGCCCAATCAATGTCACCAAAGCGTCCGTTGATGCGCCCCGCGGCCTCCGCAACTTCGCGATTGATCTCCGCATATTCAGGAATGGCTTCACGTGTCGTTGGAGCCACCTGAAGGGCCGTGAAACGTGACTTATATTCTGGATAGAGTTCCAGAAAGCGGCCGATGGCCTCAATACGCTGCGGAATACCCTTCGAGTAATCAAGTCTGTCAACGCTAAGCGCGAGGATCTTGCCCTCTAGCGAGTGTTCGAGCCGGCGCGCTATGGCTGAACGGGGCGCTCGCGCGAATTGGATGAATTCCTGCGTATCAATGCTGATGGGGAAAACGCCAAGCTGTGTGCGTCTGCCAAAAGCCTCCAGCTCTCCCCCCTCTACCTTGGTGTCCATTTCATCTTTCAAATAGGTGATGAAATTATCCATGTGCGGCTTCGTCTGAAAACCGACAAGGTCGTAATTGATGAGATTAATTGCAAGCCTCGCATGATTGGGCAAAATGCTAAACAGTTCCTGTGCCGGCCAGGGAATGTGCAAGAAAAAACCCATCCTGTTCTTCAAGCCCAGCGAGCGCAACTCAGACGCCAGCGGGATGAGATGATAATCATGTACCCATATCACATCATCGGGCTGCACCAGTGGCGCCAAAATACGAGCAAAGGTCTGATTGACCCGATAGTAACCTGCCATATCGCGTCGCGCGAATTCAGTGAGGCCAGGGCGGTGATGAAAGAGCGGCCAAAGAGCGCGATTGGCGAAGCCGTTGTAATACTCCTCTTCATCGCGCTTTGTCAGATCGACCGTCACATAATCCACATTATGAGCACGTTGCGTGGTGACGCGCGGTTCGCTGACTGTTTCATCCTGAATCTGTCCGCTCCAACCGAGCCAAAGCCCGCCGCGTCGCTCAAGTGCATTGCGTAACGCGACACTCAAGCCACCCGATGTGTAGCGTTCACCGGGCTTGGGAACACGGTTCGAGACTGCAATGAGCCGAGCCAAGTTTGCCTCCTAAAATGCATCCTGCCATGGACGGGAAAGTTTGATGGCTGCGCGCACCAATCCGACCAGCGAATAGGTCTGCGGGAAGTTGCCCCACAATTCCCCGGTAGTGATATGCAAGCCTTCCGACAGCAGGCCCAGTGGCGAACGGTGCGCAATCAGCCGCTCAAACATTGCGCGCGCATCATCGCGCCGCCCGATAGAGGCCAAGGCCTCCACCATCCAGAAGCTACAGATGGTGAAGGATGTTTCTGGCCTTCCGAAATCATCCTCACGGCGATAGCGATAGACATGATCGCCTTCGCGCAGCTCTTTTTCTATGGCATTGACCGTCGCGATAAAGCGGGGATCTTTGGCCCCAACAAAGCCCAGCTCTGCAAGCAACAATAGGCTCCCGTCCAGATCATGGCCGTCGAAGCTCGCGACGAAGCTGTTGCGTTTATCACTCCATGAGCGGCGCATGATCTCACCATGCATATGAGCAGCCCGCTCTGACCAAACTTTGGCACGATCATCACGGCCAAGTCGATGAGCGATGCGTGCCAGCCGATCGCAAGCGGCCCAACACATCACGCTCGATTGTGTGTGCACTTCTGCACGTGTGCGAAACTCCCACAGGCCCGCATCCGGCTCCGCCCATCGCCGCACGGCCTCTTCGCCCAGATGTTCCATCTTCAGAAAGAGGCTTTCGTCGCCCCGGCGCGCAAGTCTTTCATCAAAGAAGCTTTGCGCAACAGCCAGAACAACGCTCCCATAGCCGTCATTCTGGATTTGGTCATAAGCCCCATTTCCTATCCGCACCGGGCCCATGGCGCGATAACCGGCAAGCTGATGCGCGGGGATCTCTTCCTCAGTGAGAACGGTCTCAAAGCCCAGTCCGAAAATGGGCTGTAACGGCCCTTCCTGCACGCCTGCAACAATATTGGTGATATAGCTGATATAGCGCTCCATGGTGCGTGTGACGCTGAGACGATTTAATGTTTGAACGACAAAAAATGCATCGCGAAGCCAGCAATAGCGGTAATCCCAATTGCGTCGGCTATTGGCATATTCGGGAATTGAGGTGGTGAGGGCAGCGACAATGCCGCCAGTCTCTTCATAGGTGCAAAGTTTGAGCGTGATAGCCGCACGGATGACCGCTTCTTGCCATTCAAGCGGCAGGGCCAAACGGCGCGTCCACTCCATCCAGTAGTCAAGCGTCTGATCAAACCAGTCAAGACCCATCATGCGTATGTCGCTGTCTATCGGCTCGTCAGCACCAAGCACCATGACAAGGGGTTTTTCCAAGACAAACGGTGTTTCATTTTGCAGAAGACTCACGGGCGCATTCGTCGTCAGCCGCAAAACACTGTCACCGAGAACATAGCGAATGTGATTTGAACCACGGGTGAGATGGGGCGCATTTGCCCCGTAACCGTAACGCGGTTTGCAACGTACCCGAATGCGCGCCACGCCATGCAGGGGTTCAATCAACCTGACAATACAGACTGGGCGAAACATACGACGATAGCGGTTGAAGCGTGGAATGAAATCCACGATCCGTATCTCATTGCCATGAGTATCTGTCAGGATGGTCTCAAGGATGGCGGAGTTGCGTATATATTGCTGGCGGCTCTTGCAGAAATCGAGAAGCTCGATCTCCCATAAGCCATCGCCTTCAATCGCGGGATCACGCAGCAGATTACAAAAGACAGGATCACCATCGAACCGAGGAATGCAGCACCACTGGATGCGCGCATGTCGATCCACAAGTGCGGCAATGGTCCCATTTCCCAAGACGGCAAGATCGAGGTCTGGCTCTCTCATTTCAGACGCTCCGTCCACAGTGAGAGACATTCAAACAGGGTGCTAACATCTGTGACGCAAATCTGCGCCACTGTTGGAAATGCTGCGCCAATGCGCACCGAAAAGCCTCCAAGCTCGTTGACTTTGGCAAAGCCTGCTTCATCGGTAAGATCATCACCGAAGAAGATCGGCACTCTGCCTTTGAAAGGTGGCTCGGCCATGAAATTGGCTATGGCAGTGCCCTTATCACAAAGTGAAGGCCTGAGTTCGACGACCTGTTTGCCGCGTTGAAGCGTGATTTCACCGCGCGGACAAAGCTGAAGCATCAAGGATTCGATTTCATCCTTTAGCTCAGGTCTCTGCCGGTAATGCATTGCAAGGCTCACGCCCTTGTCTTCGAGCAGGAGGCCCTTGTTCTGCGCGGCAAAGTCATGAAGCGGGGCTCGCGCGTGATGCATAAGATGGGGATTGAGTGACCATTCACGGCTGGGCAGCCTTAACTGCCCCCCATGAGCACCAGCAGCATTTAGCCGCAAGGGCGCAAAGATCCGGTCGAGATCAGAGATGGCACGCCCGCTTATAAGAGCCAGGGCGCCGTCACATGCAGTGCCAAGCTTTAGAAGCAGTTCGCGCAAGGCGGAATGGGAGACGACATCTCGTGGATCTGGTTTGAGATCGAGCAATGTCCCATCGACATCCAGAAACACGGCCGACTGCGACAACGCGGGCAGGGTAAGCTGCGCTGTTTCAGGGTCAGCAATGCAAGAGGTGCTGGCAGCTGAGATTGACATGGGCAGCGAGTTAAACGCTGCCGATCAAGCAAGGTTCCGCTCAAGGCTTTTGAAAAAGGGGCGGCGGAAGCCGCCCCTGTATGGAATAGCGGCGGTCAGCCCGGATCAGCCACAAAACCTGCAGCTGTAATGGCAGCCACAGCGGCAGCTTCGTCATTATCCGACGTATCGCCCGACACGCCGATGGAGCCAACAATCTTCTTGTTGGCGTCACGGATCAGCACGCCGCCCGGCACCGGCACCACATTGCCATCAGCAAGCCCGTTCAGAGCATTCACAAAATGGGGGCGCTCAGCGACCATATTATTCATGCGACGTGTCGGCATTCCGAATGCAACAGCGCCATAGGCCTTTCCATAGGCGACCCGCCAGCGCATGAAAGTCGTATTGTCTTCGCTGGCTGCTGCGCGCACTGACCCATCCGCGCCCAGCACGACAACGGCCATTGGGTTGAACTTATTCGCCCGGCAATAAGCCAGTGTGTCAGCCAGCATTTTTTGTGCAACGGCCATGGTCAGCTCGGACATGGAAGCTCCTCTCCTGTTTGTTCATGAGGCAAGGTTGCAGCCCGGCGTGCTGGCGTCAAGCGCAGGACTTGGCGTCGCCCGTCAATTCCATGCTATAAGGCTGCATGACCGAAGATGATCTCCGCCAACAGCTCATCAAGACCGCGCGCTCAACGGTAAGTTTGGGACTGACACAAGGCACATCCGGCAATGTGTCCGTGCGCCATGACATGGCTATGCTGATCACGCCGAGCGGCCTGCCTTTTGAATCCCTCGATGCCAGCATGGTTGCACGTATGCCCTTCGATGGTGACGGAGCATGGCAGGGACCATTCAAGCCTTCGAGTGAGTGGCGCTTTCATCTCGACATCATGAGAGCGCGGACGGATGTGAACGCCATCATCCACGCGCATTCCACCTATTGCACGGTACATTCCATCCTGCGTCGCCCCATTCGGGCTGTGCATTATATGATCGCGGCGCTGGGCGGCAGCGAGATCCTGTGCACGGATTACGCGCCCTATGGCACGGCCGATTTGTCGCGGCTCGCGCTGGAGGGGCTAGGAACACGTCATGCCGTTCTGCTTGGCAATCACGGCATGATTGTCACAGGCCATGATCTTCAAGATGCGCTCTCACATGCCGTCGAACTCGAAACACTCGCCAAACAAAGCTATCTGGCTTCTTTGGCTGGTACGCCTGTGATCCTGCCTGATGAGGAGATCCAGCGGACCATTGAGCGTTTCAAGACCTATGGTCGTAACGCGCAGGCATAGGTTACCACACGCCAGTATTGGACATTGACATCCACGGCTCTTGCGGTGCCAAAGCCTCGCCACGCTGCAACAGTTCAATCGAGATATTGTCTGGCGAACGAATGAAAGCCATGCGGCCTTCGCGTGGGGGACGATTGATTGTCACACCCGCTTTCATCAAACGGTCGCAGGTTGCGTAGATATCCTCCACCTCGAAAGCGAGATGGCCAAAATTGCGGCCGCCCGTATAGGTTTCAGGGTCCCAATTATACGTTAGCTCAATGAGAGGGGCGCGACGCTCCTTGCCGGTTGCAACATCTTCGGGTGCGGCAAGGAAGATGAGTGTGAAACGGCCCTGCTCGCTTTCCACGCGGCGGACTTCTTCCAGCCCAAGCTTGCGACAATAGAAATCTAGCGCGTCTTCAACATTGGAAACGCGGACCATGGTGTGCAAATAGCGCATGTGGAAACTCCGACTCAGAGGCTCTTCTCCAGAATCGGACTTTCCTGCCGCTTGGCAAGTCCTGCAGCCAGTGGCCGCGAAGGCAATTTCCAGCTATCGAGAAAGGGCGCGACGGGAATCAGGACAATGACCACTAGTCACGATCTTAAGGAAAAGGCCGCGCTGGCATCCATCGCCGCCAGCGCCTTGCTGACACTGGGCAAGCTCGTGGCGGGCCTTTTGTCTGGCTCCCTTGCCCTGATCTCGGAAGCGGGGCACGGCCTGCTGGACACCGGCGCGACGATCCTCACCTATTTCGCAGTGCGGGTCTCCGGCAAGCCGGCAGATGAAGAGCATCATTATGGCCATGGTAAAGTTGAGGCCGTGGCCGCCCTGGCTGAAACAGGCCTGCTCATTGTGTTGGCATTGTTCGTGGTGGTGGAAGCTGTGCGACGGCTTTTCGGCCATGCCGCCGAGCCAGTGGATGCGAGTTGGCCCGTCTTTGCCGTGCTTATCGTCTCCATCGTGGTGGATTTTGTTCGCTGGCGCTCGCTCACGCAGATCGCGCAGGCGACAAAGAGCGATGCGCTGGCCGCCGACGCCCTGCACTTCTCCAGTGACCTTGTGGCCTCGGTGTGTGTTCTGATCGGACTTGCTGCTGTGGAGCTTGGCTTCCCGCAAGGAGACGCATTGGCTGCTATCGGCGTTTCAGTCTTTATCGCCATTGCGGGCTATAAACTCGGACGGCGCACCATCGACACTTTGATGGATGCTGCGCCGCGCGGCCTCACCGCGCTTGTCCGTCAAAGCGCCGAAGCCGTGAATGGTGTCGTGAATGTGGATAGTGTGCGCCTTCGTCCGGCCGGGGCTCAGATCTTCGGCGAGATCGGCATCATGGTGCCTCGTACCATGCCTCTGGAACGTGTCGCACAAGTCAAGCAAGATGTGACAGATGCAATCAGCAAAGTCGCGCCTGAAGCCAATGTCACTGTTACGGCCAATCCAACAGCACTTGATGACGAAAGCGTGCTGGAGCTTGTATTGCTGATTGCAGCACGGCGCAGGCTTGCCATCCACCATGTTACGGTTCAGGAAATCGCGGGTGTGAAATCCATCAGCCTCGACCTGGAACTTGATGGGCGCATGAGCCTCGGTCGCGCGCATGAGATCGCATCCTCACTCGAGGAGGCAATCAAGGCCGAGCTTGGTCCTGAAGTTGAAGTTGAAACTCATGTCGAGCCGCTGGAAGTGGCTGAGCTTGCCGGCCGCGATGTCACACAGGAAGGCGGCGCAGTGATTGCCCATGTGCTAACACAGGCTGCCGCCTCAGAAGGCATCATCAGCGATGTGCATAATGTGCGTGTGCGAGAAACCTCAAGCGGGCTTGTGATCAACTATCATTGCCGCGCAGCGCAGACGCTGAGCGTTGATGAGGTTCATACGGCGGTAGATCATCTTGATCGACGCTTGCGTCAATCCATTCCCAATGTTGCAAGGGTCGTTGGCCATGCGGAGCCGCTACGTTAACAAGGTAGCCTGACACAAGAAGCTAGGCTAAGCTGACATTACAGGTTGAGGAAACATTCGCTCATGTCCGTTGCCGTTTCGCGTCCCTTTCTTGTCCTCATTGCCGGCTTCCTCGTCCTCTTCATCGGCGGTGGTGCACGTCTTGCCATCGGACTGACCTTGAAGCCCATGGTGGAAGAGCTGAACTGGGGCCGCAATGAAATTGGCACTGCTGTTGCCGTCTTTCAGGTGTTGACGGCGGTAGCCGGTTTCTATGCAGGCCGTATAGCCGACAAAATGTCCTTGCGCAGCGTGCTTGGGGGAGGCGTCGCTTTGGGCGGCCTTTCAATCGGCGCCATGAGCCTCGTTACTGAACCCTGGCAAGCCTTTCTGCTTTACGGGGTTGCATTTGCGGCTGGCAATGGCATTGCCTCCACCATTCCTGTTGGTGTCATGGTAACGCGCGCTTACCCTCACAAAATTGGTGTTGCCAATTCAATTGTGCTGGGCGGCATGTGCGTTGGTCAGCTGGTAGTGATTGCCGTCCTGGCAGCAGTGCTTGTCAGTATCGGCTGGCGCTCCGTCTTTGTCTGGATTGGGGCTGCCCATTTCATTCTCATCGCGGTCATTGTCGCAACTGTTCCGGGCAAAGACGCACATGCACGCGAGGTGAAATCCGTCACAGCAGAAAACATGACGCTGCGCCAAGCGATGCGCACACGCCAGTTCTGGCTGCTGATTGGCATCTATGCTATCTGCGGCTTTGATGACTTCTTTGTGACGACCCATGTTGTTGCTTTCGCGCAAGACCGCGGTCTCGATGCTTTCGTGGCAGGCAATCTTCTTGCCTTGATGGGTATCACGGGACTGGTGGGCGTCATGGCAGCCGGTGCGTGGGGAGATCGTTCCGGCCCAATCGCACCGACACTGGCAACCTTTGTCACGCGCGTCGCCGTATTCGGGCTCGTTGCCGTTGATCAATCGGCCTTCTCGGTCGCGCTCTTTGCCTTGGTCTTTGGTGTGACCTTTCTCGCAACAGCGCCGCTCACCGTCCTCTTCATCCGCGACAGCTTTGGTACTCGCAATCTGGGTTCAATCAGCGGTCTCGTCACTATGGTGCACCACATGTTCGGTGGTGCCGGCGCCTGGTTAGGCGCTGCCGTTTTTGACGAGACGGGCACCTATACCGCGGTCTTCATCACAATGTGTCTGGCCTCCGCGACGGCAGGCTTCCTCGCCCTCACGCTTTCGCGCATTGGCCCAGCTGATCCGGCTCTGGTAAAAGCATGAGGGCCTGCGCGACTGGCAGGCGGGGATAGGAAGCATGTTCTCGAATCTTCTGCGCACGCGCCGATTTGCTCCTCTTTTCTGGTGCCAGTTTCTTTCATCGTTCAACGACAACTTCGTCCGCCAGATGCTGGCGATGATGATCCTGTTCCGGCTTGGCGATACCATGGCTGGACCGCTGATCATGTTGGCAGTCGGTCTTTTCATATTGCCGTCCTTCTTTCTTTCGGGCCTCGGCGGTGAACTTGCAGATTCCCGCGACAAGGCCTGGCTGGCACAACGTCTGAAGGCCGTGGAAATCGGCGTGCAAATGATTGCTGCTGCAGGCTTCTGGTTCGCATCGCTGCCACTGCTTTATACGGCGCTATTCGGGCTCGGTATCATCGCTGCGCTTTTCGGCCCGCTCAAATACGGGATTTTGCCGGACCACCTCAAAAGCGAAGAGCTTCCCTCAGGAAATGCGTTGGTGGAAGGCGCAACCTTCTTTGCTATCCTTCTGGGGTTAATGGTTGGTGGCTATGCAGCAAGTCACGACCGTGAGCCTGTCGGCGTTGTGATTCAGCTGATGATGATTGCAATCGCTTGCTGGTTCACCAGCCGCTTCATTCCCGCGACAGGTGCCGCAGCGCCTCATCTCAAGGTGGACTGGAATGTCTTTGCTTCTACGCTCCGAATTTTGCGGGAGCTGAAGAGCGACCGACGTGCATGGATTGGTGGCGTCACAGTGAGCTGGTTCTGGATGGTTGGCGCCATCGTCGTCTCCCTGATGCCCATTATCATCAAAACCCGCATGAGTGGCGGTATCGAAGTTGAAACGGCCGTCAGTGCCCTTTTCGCGATTGGAATAGCAGCTGGTTCGATCACAGCGGCCGTCCTCTCGCATGGACGGATTACGCTCATTCTTGTCCCGCTCGCGGGGCTGGTCATGGCGCTAGTTTTATTCGATCTCACTTATGCAACAGCAATCTTGAACAAGCCGTCCGCTGAACTTGGCCTGCAACAATTCTTCACTGATCCAAACGGACTCCACATCGCACTGGCCGTCATGGTCTTTGCATTTGCAGGCGGTGTCTTTGTCGTTCCCATTTTCTCGGCCGTACAATTATGGGCCGGGGAAGATCGGCGTGCGCGCGTCATTGCAGGGGTCAATATTCTCAACGCCCTCTTTATCGTAGGCGGTACGCTACTGGTTGCAGTGCTGCAACTTGCCGGGATTAGCGATCCCACGATTCTTGCCTTCGTCGGCATTGCAACGGCGCTGTTTAGTCTCTGGTTCTGGCGTCAGGCGCCTACAAGCCTCACAAGCGATTTGCTTCGCCTGATCTTCCGAATTGTCTATCGACTTGAAGTGCGCGGAGTTGAGCATCTACCAAAACAAGGTACACCCTGCATCATCGCACTTAATCACGTTTCTTTTCTGGATGCGCCAGTGATCCTGTCGCTGCTTGATGAAAAGCCGGTCTTTGCAATTGATTGGCAAATTGCGCGTCTATGGTGGGTGCGCCCATTCCTGGGCATTGCGCGCTGCTTCCCTATGGATCCATCAAAGCCTCTTTCCATGCGTGGCCTCATCAAAGAGGTCCGAGAGGGGCAACGACTTGTGATTTTCCCGGAGGGCCGCCTGACCGTTACTGGATCTCTGATGAAAGTCTATGATGGCACGGCCATGATTGCCGACAAGTCTGACGCGGTTATTGTTCCCGTCAGGCTGGAAGGGTTGGAGCGTACTCCCTTCACGAGGCTGAGTTCCACGCAAGTACGCCGCACGCTCTTTCCGAAAGTGCGGGTTACCTTCCTTGCACCACGCAAATTGCACATTGACGAGACGCTCTTCGGCCGAAAACGCCGTCTGGCAGCAGGTGCGGGTCTCTACGACATCATGTCGGACCTGATGTTTCAAACGACTTCAACCGACAAGACACTGATCAAGGCACTGCAGGAGACCTTGCGTGAGACAGGACCAGGCAAGACGCTATTGGAAGACCCGCTGACTGGCAGCCTCACAGCCCGCAAATTTCGGATCGGCACAGCTGTTCTCGCGCGACGTTTTGTTTCCCTGGGCCAGGCCGGCGACGCGATCGGTGTTTTACTGCCCAATGCAAATGGCGTCGCTGTCACTTTCTTCGCTCTTCAGCAAGCAGCACGCGTACCCGCCATGCTGAATTATACGGCAGGCCCGGCGAATATTCGCGCGGCTTGTGAGGCTGCGCGTGTACATCATGTATTGACCTCGCGCGCTTTCATCGAGAAGGCTGCACTTGAGACTGTCGTGCAGGAAATTGCGAAAGTCACCCGCATCCACTATCTCGAAGATATCCGCGCACAGATTACGACGTCCGAGAAGATCCGCGGCCTTTTGGATCGTGGCGAGGCCTTGGCTTCCCGTCAGCCAGACGATCCTGCCGTAATCCTTTTCACATCAGGATCGGAAGGTTTGCCGAAGGGCGTCGCACTGTCTCATCGCAACATCCTTGCAAATCTCGCTCAGATCACGGCGCGGGTTGATCTTTCGCATAACGATATCATCTTCAATGCGCTGCCTGTGTTCCACTCATTCGGCCTGACAGGCGGTATGATGTTAAGCCTGCTCACTGGAATGAAGCTTTATCTGTATCCCTCCCCGCTTCATTACCGGCAAATTCCAGAACTCGTTTACAGCAGCAACGCGACGATTTTCTTCGGGACAGATACATTTCTCGCGGGCTATGCACGCACGGCCAATCCTTACGACTTCCGCTCCGTCCGTCTCCTCGTCGCAGGTGCGGAGCGCCTCAAGGATGAAACGCGGCAGCTTTACATGGAGCGTTTTGGCATACGTATCTTCGAGGGCTATGGCGTAACGGAAACTGCCCCCGTCCTGGCTGTCAACACGCCCATGTTCAACAAGACGGATACCGTCGGGCGACTGATGCCGGGTATCGAAGCGCGGATTGAAGATGTGCCGGGCATTCATGATGGCGGACGCCTCTTCGTGCGTGGCCCCAATGTCATGCTTGGCTATTATCGGCCAGACAATCCCGGACATCTCGAAATCATTGCCGATGGATGGCACGACACAGGTGACATCGTCAGCATGGATGAAGAAGGCTACGTAACCATCAAGGGCCGCGCCAAGCGTTTTGCTAAAATCGCGGGAGAAATGGTTTCGCTTGCAGCTGTCGAGCAGATTTGTTCAGGCATATGGGCCGATGACGCCCTCGCTGTCGTTGCAGTTCCCGACGACAAAAAAGGCGAGCGTCTGATCCTCGTCACCACCCGCGTTGATGCAACACGCAGACAAGTGCTGGATTGGATGAAAGAACATGGCGCAACGGAATTGATGGTGCCCTCCGACATTCTCATCGTCGATGCCCTGCCCCTTTTAGGATCGGGCAAAACGGATTATGTCGAACTCAACCGGCTTGTTCATCAGCGCCTCACCAGCTTCGCCAAAGCCTGATCACTGTCGCCAAATGCTATTCAACGGGCCGTCCTTGCCTGTCACTGGATCATGTTCAGGCAATGGCACCTGCGCGATATTGTGGCGCACATCCTCCTGCTCCGCGGGATCTCCCCGCCGCACGTCCCAGTCGCGTCCCTGCGGGTAGGCGCCGACCACCAGCAGATCATCGGAGGCACCTTCGCATCGGTGCCCTGTCCCGGCAGGCAAAATAACAACATCCCCGGTGCAAAGCTCAACAGATGCTCCATGATCGCCGCCAAGTCGCAACTTCACACAGCCCGAAACAATCGCGAGCACCTCATGAGTGTTTGAATGAAAATGAGTGTAGTCGAAGATCCCGGCTCGCCAGGCATTGTGCCAATCATGTCGCGCCAACACGGTTTCAACCTCATCAGCGAGGGCGGCATGGGGGGTAAATACCGAGCGATAAACGAGCACAGGCAGCGGGCTATTCGGGATGCAGCCATCATCGGGGAAACGGAACCGCTCAATGCGCTCAACCGCTACCGCTGGCTCAGTCAAATCGACAGACATGAAAGGCCTCCTGCCGCTACAATCGTCGGCCGCGCCAAAGGTTCCAGACCGCCCGATGCCCTCTTGGCGGCTCCAGACAGACACGCCATAAAGGGCAAAACGAGGACACATCATGCGCACAGACACTGCTCAGCCCGTCCGCCTTGCCGATTATCGCCCACCTGATTTCCTGATTGATCGGGTCGAGCTGGATGTCGAATTGCATCTCACCCAAACACGTGTTGCCGCCAAGTTGCACATCAGACCTAACCCCAAGGGGCGCAGTGGCGCACCTCTGGTGCTGGACGGTGATGCACTGAAAGCCGTGAAGGTGGCGCTTGATGGCAGAGGACTTGATCTCTCTTCCCTTGCGATCACACCAGATCGATTTGAACTACCCAACCCGCCGCAACAGGCATTTGTGCTGGAGATTGAAACCCAGATAGACCCCTCCTCCAACACGCAGCTCATGGGACTTTACCGCTCTGGCTCTGCTTTCTGCACCCAGTGTGAGGCCGAAGGCTTTCGGCGCATCACTTACTTCCTCGATCGGCCAGATGTGCTGAGCATCTATACGACGCGCATTATCGCAGATCGAAAGGAAGCTCCCATCCTTCTTGGAAATGGCAATCTGATCGAACAGGGCACAATTGATTCCAACCGTCACTATGCGATTTGGCATGATCCCCACCCCAAGCCAGCCTATCTCTTCGCACTGGTCGGAGGCGATCTGGGCAGTGTGCATGACCGATTTATCACTGCATCTGGCAAGGAAGTGGCTCTGGCCATCTATGTCGAACATGGCAAAGAAAGCCGCGCAGCCTATGCAATGGACTCGCTGAAACGTTGCATGCGCTGGGATGAAGAGGTTTTTGGCCGTGAATATGATCTCGATGTGTTCAACATCGTCGCCGTCTCCGACTTCAACATGGGCGCGATGGAGAACAAGGGCCTCAATATCTTCAATGATAAATATGTGCTGGCGCTGCCTCGTACTGCAACGGATATGGATTATGCGCATATCGAGGGCGTGATCGCGCATGAATATTTCCACAATTGGACCGGCAACCGTATCACCTGCCGTGACTGGTTCCAGCTCTGTCTGAAAGAAGGATTGACCGTTTTCCGTGATCAGGAATTTTCCAGCGATATGCGTTCGCGCCCCGTCAAGCGCATTGCAGATGTGCGCACGCTGCGTGCTGCGCAATTCCCGGAAGATTCTGGTCCGCTTGCACATAATGTGCGACCCGAGACCTATCTGGAGATCAATAATTTCTACACGCCAACCATTTACGAAAAAGGCGCTGAAATCATCCGCATGTTGAAGGCCCTGATCGGCTCAAATGCATTCCGCAAAGGGATGGATCTCTATTTCGAGCGCTGCGATGGAATGGCTGCCACAGTCGAGGATTTCATCGCCTGTTTTGCAGAGAGTTCCGGCAGAGACCTCACGCATTTCATGCAGTGGTACAAACAAGCGGGCACACCAATGCTGCGCGTCACTACGCAATATGATGAGCAGACGCGTAACTTCACATTGTCAATGGAGCAGGAGACGCCACCAACAGCCGGGCAGCCGCATAAGCAGCCGCTCGTCATTCCTGTCGCGATCGGACTTGTTGGCGCAACAGGGCATGATCTTCCACTGGAATCGGGTGATGCGACCGCTCATGAGATCGACACGGGTATTTTCGAACTTTCGACCCAACAGCGCATCATCACCTTTCGAAATGTCAGGGAGCGGCCGGTTGCTTCCGTCTTGCGTGGTTTTTCAGCGCCTGTTCGGCTGGAGCTCGACACCAGCAATGAAGATCTTTTACGGCTTGCTGCGCATGATCGTGATCTTTTCAACCGCTGGCAAGCGATCCAGACCTATGCAACACGCCTATTAAGGCAGAATATAACGCGTATCGCGGCTGGTGAGTTGCCACAGCTCGACCAGGGCTTCGTTGAAGCCATCGCAGAGCAGTTGCGTCACTATGCTCATGATCCTGCTTTCACAGCACAAGCGATCACACTGCCAAGCGACGGGGATATGGCACGGGAAATCGGACGAGATGTCGATCCGGACGCCATCTTGTCTGCACGTCAACATTTGCGCCATTCGCTCGGCGGTCTGCTGCAATCGCAGCTCTTGGCAGCACATCAGGAACTAAGTAGCGAGGAGACTTTCTCGCCGGACGCGCGCAGTGCCGGACGCCGCGCCCTGCGTAATGCAGTCCTCGATCTCACTGCTGCAGGCGACAAGGACCTCGGCGCCGATCTCGCCATGCGTCAATATGAAACCGCCCATAACATGACCGAACAATTTGGTGCGCTTGCCACCTTGTCCCTAATTCCAGGCGACCGCCGAGAAAAGGCTCTTGATCTCTTCTTCCGCACCCACGCGGCTGATGCGCTCGTGGTCGACAAGTGGTTTGCGCTTCAGGCCGCCATTCCCGAAAAAATGACGTTGAAACGGGTGTGTGAGCTGATGCAGCATCACGCATTCACTTATGCAAACCCCAACCGTTTGCGCTCCCTGGTAGGAAGTTTTGCAGCCAATTTGACCCAGTTCCACAGGGCTGACGGGGAAGGCTATGACCTTGTGGCGAAGGTCGTGATGGATCTTGATGAACGTAACCCGCAGGTCGCATCGCGCTTGCTGTCTGCTTTCCGCACATGGCGAATCATGGAGCCTGCACGACGTGGAAAAGCTGAGGCGGCCCTGCGCCGGGTTGCCTCCCTCAGCAAGCTGTCGCCTGATGTTCGCGATATCGTGGACCGCTCGCTCGCCTGATGGACTCCTTTCGTTCGCGTTTTGATTCCCTCTTGTGTTAGGACAAAAGCGCGGACGAAATTTATTCTCATAAACGGCTCGTTAACTACTGGACAAAAACGGCCCTTCGGATTCAACTGGCAGTGATTCGCACACGATGCGGCACATTGGTGTGGGGATCATGAGCTTTTGAGGGGGCCACATGGCGCGTCTTGACGCAGCCAATGCATCCGCTTACCCGGATGCGTTGCATCAAGTTGCACGTCTGATCAGTTTGTCACCGGCAAATCAGCCGCGCATGCCTCGTCTTGCGCGCCGTCTGGTTCCCGCCGCTGCCCTCTTCTGTCTCATGGGTGCCGCAGGCATCTTCACGATCCACGCTCTTCAAACGCGCCAAAACACCATCGAGACTGCCAGCCGCGACATTGAGATTGCTACGGCGACCCTCGCTCTGATGGGTGATGCCGTTAAAGAGGCGCCCAGCTTTGCGCAGTCGCCTTTCGCCCAGCTGGCGCAAGGCCGCACAGTGCTTGTGAGCGACAGGCAAGGAAATGTCATTGAGGCCTTGCCTCGCACATCTCTGAAGCGCGAGACAATGGCTGATGCACTTGGGACCGGCCAGCCGCTAATCACATTCGCAGAAAAAGCAGGCGCATTGACCATCACCCTGCCGAATGGAACGCGAGCCATCGCTGCACTTCGCAATACCGCCCATGGACAAATCGCGGTGCTGCAAGATGTCCACACAGTCCTCCGGCCTTGGCGTGCAGGCCTTCTTCAGGACGGCCTGCTACTGGGGGCATTGTCGCTTTTGGCAGGCCTTCTTGCGTTCGCTTATGGCCGCCAATCTGCCACAACGGCGAAGGCTGAAACAGCCCTCAACACGCTGCGGGAACGTATCGACACAGCACTTAATCGGGGACGCTGCGGCCTGTGGGATTGGGACATCGCACGCGGACGCATTTATTGGTCTGACTCGATGTATGAGATGCTGGGCCTCAAGGGCTCATCTGACTATCTCTCCTGTGGTGACGTCAACCAGATGATCCATCCGCAAGATGGCAATCTGACAACGATTGCGCAAAATCTCATCGCCAGCGGCGCAAGCTCTATTGATCATTCTTTCCGCGTGAAAAACGCTAAAGGCGAATGGGTCTGGCTGCGTGCGCGTGCAGAATTGGTGCAGGATGAGGAACGCCATACAAGCCACCTCGTTGGCATTGCCGTTGACATCACGGATCAAAAATATCTCGCGGAACGCTCGGCCACTGCTGACATGCGCCTGCGTGATGCGATTGAAACTGTGTCTGAGGCCTTCGTGCTTTGGGACGCGGACAACCGGCTGGTGCTCTGCAACTCAAAGTTCCAGAAGCTGCATAATCTCGGCTCAGATGCCATTGTCGAAGGGCTTCCCTATCACGAGGTCATGTCGCTTGCCACGCCATTGCAGGTTCGCGCGCAGGTTCCGCTGGGTGACCGGCCCCAGTCTGGGGCGCGAACCTATGAAGCGCGCCTCATGGATGGACGCTGGCTCCAGATCAATGAACGGCGCACCAAAGACGGCGGTTATGTTTCCGTGGGTACGGACATTTCTGCCCTCAAGCGGCATGAAGAACAGCTGATGGAATCAGAGCGTCGGCTGATGGCAACGGTAGCTGATTTGCGTCGCTCTCGGCAGACCCTGGAGGTGCAAGCCGCGCAGCTTCAGGATCTTGCGGAAAGATATCTCGAACAAAAAGCAGAAGCTGAAAGCGCCAACCGGGCCAAATCAGAATTTCTCGCCAATATGAGCCACGAACTACGCACACCGCTCAATGCCATCATCGGCTTTTCAGAACTTATGGAACACCAGACATTCGGTGCACTCGGCAATGAACGCTACCTTGATTATTGCGCCCATATTCGCCAAAGCGGCGAAAGCTTGCTCAGCGTCATCTCTGATGTGCTCGATATGTCGCGTATCGAAGCAGGTCGTCTGACCTTGCATCGAAGCGAGGTCGAGATCCACGGACTGCTCACATCATGCATTGAACACATTCGGCCCAGCGCCGAGGCTAAGACCCTCAGCATCGCAACCGAGATCGAAGAGGCGACGACCATCAATGCGGATCGTGAGCAGCTGGAAAAGGTCATAGGGAGCCTGTTACGTAATGCCGTTAAATTCACGCCTGAAGGCGGGCGCGTGACAATTCGCACGCGGATGCTGGAAGACGCGGTGAATATCTATGTTGAAGACACCGGCGTTGGCATTTCACCGGAAGCGCTTGAACGTTTGGGCAAACCGTTTGAGCAGATCGAATCACCGCTCGACAATGGCATGAAGGGATCGGGCCTTGGGCTCGCCATTGCTCGCTCACTCGTCGAATTACATGGCGGAACCTTGCGTATCCGCAGCACGATCGGCGCCGGGACCATCATTCGCGTTCAATTGCCAATCAGGGCTCCTGCCCTAACAGCCCAGTTTTTTGGAGAAGCGCAGCCTTCGAACGCAGCCTGATCAGGCAAGCAACCGATTGAACAGCGCGCGCACATTCTGCCTCGTTTCTGCCAGTTGACGCTCCAGCCTCACAAAGTCCGGACAGTCGGCAGCTGCCGCAATCCGCCGTAACACTCCCCTGGCCACCACTTTGGGGTTGAATGTACCTTCAATCGTCAAGCGCATCATCTGCGTGACCGTCGAATAAAGGCGATGGGCTGACACGAGCAGGTCAGCGGAGGCTGGATCAAGAATACCGACCTCGCCAGATCTTTGCAGCACCAGAGCGCAGTCTGTTTCAAGGATCGAAGGATGTGTCTTGCTATAGAGAAGCACAAGATATTGCGCGATGAATTCAACATCAATGATTCCGCCAGCCGCCAGCTTCAGATCCCACGGATCAGTATCGCCCTTTTCCTGTGCAATCAGCTCACGCATCTCTCGCACAGACTTGGCAAGCGCAGCTCTCTCTCGCTCGCCCTGCAAGACGGTCATGATAGACTGAGCCACATCTATCGCCATGGAGCCTTCACCCGCGACCACGCGGGCGCGTGTGAGCGCCATGTGCTCCCAGGTTTCAGCCTCTTCACTGTGATAGGATTGGAACCCTCTGAACTGCGTCGCCACAGGGCCTTTGCCACCAGAGGGGCGCAACCGCATATCGACGTCATAAAGCCGTCCACGCCGGGTTGCGACAGTGAGTGCCGATACAAGGCGCTGCGTCAAGCGCGTGTAATATTGAACCGCGTGGAGTTTGCGGGCACCATCAGACTCAGGATGATGCTCGTCAAAATCATAGAGCAAAACAATATCGAGATCGGATGAGGCGGTCATCTCACGCGAGCCGAACTTCCCCATACCCAGGACCACACATCGGCCACCCGGTACTCGACCATATTCCTGCGCAAAAGCTTCCGTTACATGCCGCAAGCAGGCATCCAATATGGCACCTGCGAGCGACGTATAAGCCTGACCTGCCTGCAAAGGATCCAGAATGCCCGACAGGGTGCGAACACCAATGAGGAACATTTCCTCTTGCGCCATGTCGCGAATGTTATCCAGAAAGTCTTCGGTTGATCTGGACAGGTCGAGAATGCTCGCAGCCCTTGCTCGATAGGAAGCTTCATCGGCGGCAGCCTGCAAATTTGCTGGATCTATGGCCGCATCAAGAACATGGGGGCGTGAAGACACAACACGCGCAAGGCGCGGCGCACCGCCGAGGATGTCACCAAAGAGATCCCGCACGCTCTTATTGGCTTTGAGGATGGAGAAAAGTTCGACCGCTGCCGGCATTCGCATCAGAGCGGCATCGAAAGCTGCAAGCGCAGCGTCTGGATCCCCGCTGCCCGAGAAGCTTTCGAGCAGCGCCGGGACAAGCTCTGTCAAGACCTCCCTTGTTCGCGCGCTCTGGACCGCCGGCCGGCGGCCGAAATGCCAGCCACGAATTGTTTCAGCTGCCATGGGCGCATCTTGAAAGCCGAGCTTGCCGAGCGTTTCGAGCGTTTCGGGATCATCCGTTACACCTGTAAAAACGAGACTGCCTGCCCCGCTATCGAGCCCCGGCGCATCCTCAAACAGGCGGGCATAATGGCGCTCAACATTTGTAAGCTGGCGGGTCAGTTCTTTCTCGAAGGATGCCAGACGCGCATATCCGCAGAACTTCGCGAAATTCGTCAGAACATCCGGGTCGCTTGGCAGGCGCTGTGTCTGCTCATCAGCGATCATCTGAATGCGATGTTCGATGCTACGGAGATATTTATAGGCTTCGGTCAGATCATCGACTGCGTCTTGTGTCACCCAGCCATCCCGCTGCAACTCGACAAGCATGTCAAGTGTTCGCGATCCGCGCAGCTGTAATCGACGACCCCCGAAGATCAGCTGCTGGGTCTGTACGAAAAACTCGACCTCTCGAATGCCGCCACGCCCCAGCTTCACATCATGGCCTGCAACGGCTACTTCCGCATGTCCACGCACGGCATGGATCTGTCGCTTCATGGCATGAATATCGGCAATGGCCGCATAGTCGAAATATTTGCGCCAAATGAAGGGGGCCAAATCTTTCAAGAACTGAACACCCAGCGGCTTGTCGCCCGCAACAGGCCGCGCCTTGATCAGCGCTGCGCGTTCCCAATTCTGGCCGAGCATCTCATAATAGGAAAATGCGGCAGGCAGCGAGATGGCAACAGCCGTGGAGCCCGGATCAGGACGAAGCCGCAAATCAACACGCAGCACATAACCATCTCCGGTGCGTTCCTGCAGCATCTTCGCAAGAGCACGGGTCATGCGCACAAAGATATTGGCGGCATCCTGGCCCTGTGCAATTGCAGCACTCTCTGGATCAAAGAACACAATGAGATCAATATCGCTGGAGTAATTCAGTTCGCGAGCACCATGCTTACCCATGGCAAGCACGACGACACCACAGCCCTGCTCTGGATCATCAGGATTGGGCAAAACGAGCTTGCCGTCATGATGAGCGATTCGCAGCAAGAAGCCGAGCGCGTTCGACACGGCAGCATCTGCAAAATCTGAAAGAGCTGTCGTCACCTCAATCACGTCCCAAACGCCACCCAGATCCGCTAGCGCGATCAGCAAGGCCGCCTCTTGTTTGGCGTGACGCAAAGCCTCCATGGCATCCGCCTCGGACGGCGCGGTGCGGCAACGACTCCCCAACTCTGCAAGAATGCGTGCAAATGCTGCTTTGGGATTTTCGCTCAACAGGCGCGATAGGCGTTGCGGCCGCAACCGCGCGAGGTGCCAGAGGAATGAGGAATGATCGGCGATGCCCAATAGCAAGTCTCGCACGGGCGCTTCATTCAGCTGCGCCGACAAGTTTGCATCGCCACGCTCAAGCAAATCCTGCAGTTTGGATTTAGCAGCTTTGGCTTGAGCGACTTTGGGAGCCTGCGTCAGCAGGGCTGCCAGAGGAAGGGATTGGGGATCTGTCATGTTTGCGTCCATCGCTCCAGTTTAGATCAGCTAAAGCCGGACGCAATCACCGCTTTGGTCAGGAGTTGAGCAGACGCTCCAGACGCGCCTTTTCCTCATCACTCAGCTGCGCAACAGTTTCAGCCTGCTGCCGCCGACGCGCTACAGCCATAATAGCAACCCCACCAAGCGCGAGAATGGCGAAGGGTGAAAGCCACAATAACAAGGTTCCCATTCGCAGAGGCGGCTTCAACAAGATGAATTCGCCGTAACGGCTGACGAGATAAGCGCGCACTTCCGCGTCGCTGTCGCCCGCCTTCAACCGTTCCCGCACGAGAATACGCAAATCACGCGCAAGGCTCGCATGGGAGTCGTCGATGGACTGGTTCTGACATACAAGGCAACGCAGTTCGAGCGAGAGTTCGCGCGCACGTGCTTCCAACTTGGGATCGTCGAGCGCTTCGCCGGGCTCCACAGCTGCTGCAAGGCCCGAAAAGACGATCAAGAAGGCAAGCGCGAGAAGCTGACGCATTCCCATCACTCCGCAGCCTGCGGCAGCGCTTTGGCGCGGCGCGCAACACCAATACGCAGTCGTCGATCTGACAGCGAGAAAGCCCCGCCCAGCGCCATGAACAAGGTGCCAATCCAGATCAGCGCGACATATGGCTTCCAATACAGACGAGCATCGAGCGATCCGTCCGGGTTCTTCTCCGACAGGCTGACATAGATCTGGCCGAGACCGAGGGTTGCAATGCCAGCATCCGTCGTCGGCATCTGGCGTGCGCGATAGAAGCGCCGTGAGGGATAGATGGTCGCAACGACACGGTTGCCATCCAGCACCTCGATGGGTGCTACGGTCGCATCAAAATTTGGCCCCGGACGATCACTGATCGTGCCGACCTGAATTTCATAGGGTCCAAGTGTCAAGCGATCACCGGAGCGCATGGCGTGAACGACTTCAACACCCCAGCCAATAGCAGCAATTCCCATCAGGGTCAGGCCGAGGCCCGCATGAGCGAAGGCTGTCCCCCAGGCGGAACGCGGCAAGCCGATTGCGCGGGACAAGGCTGCAGAAGCGGTCGTGCCGCGCGCAAAGATGCGGCCAAAGACTTCAACGAAGGAGCCAATCACAACAAAGACAGCAATCCCCGCAAGGACCACCGACAGAACGGGGCCGCCGCGCATGGCAGCGAACATCACAGCAAAAACGAAACCAATTCCAACCGCAAAGGTCAGGCGTTGCGCGGCGCCCAGAAGATCGCCCCTTTTCCAGGCGAGCATTTGCCCAATTGGAACGACAAGCAGCACCGGCACAAAAAGTGGGCCAAAGGTGAGATTGAAGAAGGGCGCGCCGACCGAGATCTTGTCGCCTGTCACAGCTTCCAGTGCGAGCGGATAGAGCGTGCCGACAAATACGGTCGCGCAACAGGTCGTGAGCAGAAGATTGTTCAGGACGAGGGCGCCTTCGCGCGACACCGGGGCAAAAATCCCACCCTGTCGCAAGCTCGACGCCCGCCAAGCAAAGAGCGCCAGCGACCCTCCGATGAAGAAGACCAATATCAACAGAATGAACACGCCACGCGCCGGATCACTGGCGAAAGAATGAACCGAGGTCAACACGCCTGAGCGAACCAGGAAGGTCCCCAAGAGCGACAGCGAGAAAGCGAGAATAGACAGAAAGATTGTCCAGACCTTCAGCGCGTCGCGCTTTTCCATCACTGCTGCGGAGTGCAGCAAGGCGGTTGCCGCCAGCCATGGCATCAGGGACGCGTTCTCGACCGGATCCCAAAACCAGAAACCGCCCCAACCCAAGGTGTAATAGGCCCAGTAAGAGCCCATCGAAATGCCAAGCGTCAGAAATATCCAGGCCAACAAAGTCCATGGCCGAACATAGCGTGCCCAGCTGGCATCAATGCGCCCCACGATGAGCGCAGCTGCTGCGAATGAGAAGGTGATCGAGAGCCCGACATAACCGACATAAAGCAGGGGCGGATGAATAGCCAAGCCGGGATCTTGCAGGATCGGATTGAGATCCTGTCCTTCCATTGGCGGCTGCGCCATCCGCAGGAAGGGATTCGATGTGAGCAGGATGAAGATATAGAAGGCTGCAGTCACCCAAGCCTGCACGGCCAGCACTGCCGCCGTCAGATCACTGGGCATGGCGCGGCCGCCAAATGCGACCAATGCACCAAATAGCGCGAGAATGAGCACCCACAGCAGCATTGAGCCTTCGTGGTTGCCCCACACGCCGGAGATTTTATAGATGAGCGGCTTGGCGGAATGTGAATTCTGCACCACGTTCAGCAATGAAAAATCCGACACAACAAAAGCATGTGTGAGTGCTGCGAAAGAAATCGCTGCAAAGATGAATTGCATCACAGCAACCGGCTGCGCCGTTGCCATCAAGGCACCATCGCGTTGCCAAACACCATAAAGAGGTATCAGCGCCTGCGCGATCGACAGCGCCAGCGCCAGAACCAAGGCATAATGGCCGATTTCAGTGATCATGGATTTTCACTTGCTCTGTGATGAGGGATTTCCCTCGTTCCAAACACCCTGTTTCTTCAGAGAATCCGCCACTTCGCGCGGCATGTATTTTTCGTCATGTTTGGCAAGAACCGTGTCAGCGCGAAATGTCATCGCACTTCCCAGCACGCCTTCAGCAACAACACCTTGGCCTTCCCGGAAAAGATCGGGCAGCTGACCGGTATAGGTCACGCTGACTTCGCGGTTCGTGTCGGTAATGACGAAGCTGACCGACCGGCCATCGCCTCGCAGGACCGAACCTTCCTTCACAAGCCCGCCGATGCGAAGGCGCGTACCCGGAGTGATGTTCTTTTCCGCAAGTTCAGTCGGCCCATAGAAGAACACGATCGTATCGCGGAAGCCAACGGCGACAAGCCCCACCGCCACGCCCAGCACAGCCAGCGCGATCGCAATCAATGTCAGTCGGCGGCCCTTGCGGGTCATTCTAGCCTCCAAGACCGAGTTCTTTGGCAAGCGCATCAAGTGGGGCTGCCTGTGAGGGATGCGCCGCGCGGGCGCGCCTCAATGCATCGCGCGCCTGATCCGGCTGCTTCAGCACGGCATAGGCGCGGACCAGCCGCAGCCACTCCTCAATAGCGCCCCCTTGTGCCGATAGCCGGTCATCGAGCCGCTGCACCATCCCGCGGATTGCCGCATCCTGCTGTCCGGGCGGCAAAGCCGCCACGTCTTGGGCGGCCTGCGTCATTTCACTCTTGATACGCGCGATGCGCTCATTGAGTACACCAGTCCAAGGCGCATCGGCAGGAGCCTCCGCGATCAGCTTCGCAAAGATGTCGATCGCTTTCTGGCGATCGCCGCGCTGCTCAGCTGCGAGGCCGATATAGTAGCGCGCCTCGATGAGCGAAGGGTCGGATTGCGCGGCCTGTTCAAAGACAGCGAGCGCCTCATCCGTCACGGAACCGTCATTCGCATAGAGAAGAGCTTGACCAAGCAGGAGCAAGCGTTGCGGCGACGGGCCTTGCAGGCGCAACAACTGGCGGTAGGCACGCGCGACATCATTGGCGCGACCTAATTCGCGATAAACATTTGCAAGGATTTCCCAGCCGCGAACATCATCCGGCTGCGCCGCCAGATGACGCTCGATCCGCGCAATAGCTGCAGCCACATCAACATCGCCCGTCTGCCCCTCCAAACGCGCCTGCAGTGGCATGTCCGGATATTCTGGTGCACCGAGACGATCATACAAGAAAAGCGAAATGGCGGGCAGAAGAACAATTGCAAGCAAAGCCGCGACGCGGATGTTCCTGCGCGATGGCTGAGCCACGGGCTCGCCCTGCGTTGCCGCCAGCAGGCGGCGCGCGGCTTCAGCCTTGGCAGCCTCAGCGTCCGCCTCATTCATCAGGCCTCGCTCGACGTCACGCTGCAGATCTCGCAGCTGTGCCTGATAAAGGCCGGTTTCAACCTCGCGACGTGCAAGACCAGTCGGGCGCCCGGCAAGGGGCCAGAGAAGGGAGAGAACAGCGGCGCCCGTCATAAGGGCAAAGACAACCCAGATCATTGTGCTGGTTTAGCCCGTCCAGCCCCAGGACGCAAAGCCAACTGGAACTCTCAGGCCGCCGGCAGGTGCAGCCGAACCCGCAGCCCACCCATAGGGCTCTCCTCCAGCGCAATCGTCCCCCCGTGAGCGGCAACAAGATCAGCCACGATGGCAAGGCCAAGACCGGAACCGGGCTTCGTCTCATCAAGGCGTCGGCCGCGTGCAAGTGCTTCCATCCGCAGATTTTCGGGGAGGCCGGGGCCATCATCATCAATGAGAACTTCAAGACTTGCCCGGGAATCAGCCGCCTCTGGCAAAGCACTGGCCGCCAATTCAACACGCGCATTGGCCCACTTCCCGGCATTGTCGAGCAAGTTACCGACGATCTCCTGCAAGTCCTGCCGTTCACCGCGAAAGCGAAGGCCCGCAGAAATACGACCGTGGAAGCTGATGGCGCGCTCTGCGTAAACTTTCTCAAAAGTGCGCAGGAGCGGACTCACAATGGGCTCCATCTCCGTCGTGGCGCCCACAACAGCTGCACGTGCTGCAGCTCTCGCGCGGTCGAGATACCAGGTAACCTGATCACGCATCACCATGACTTGATCGCGCACTTTATCCGCAAGCGAGGTCTTTTCGCCATTCGCCTCGTTCAACAAAACGCTGAGAGGCGTTTTCAGGGCATGGGCGAGATTGCCAACCTGCGTGCGCGCACGCTCCAGAATTTCACGGTTGGCAGCGATGAGAAGATTGAGCTCACCCGCAAGGGGCGCGAGGTCATCAGGAAAACGCCCTTCGATCCTGTCACGTTCACCGCGGCGAATGGCCGCGACTTCATCCCGCAATGCGCGCAACGGCCGCAGCCCGAATTGCACCTGCAACACTGAAGATCCCGCAAGGCCGAGCGCCAACACAGCGAAAGTGACGATGAGGATGATCTGGAATTGCCAGACCTGCCGTTCAACTTCATTGGTATTAGCTGCCACCTGCACGCGGAAGCTACCGACATCATCCACCTCGATTTCGCGCTCCACGATGCGAATGCGGCGCCCTTCGGGATCGGTCGAATAACCTTGTCGTGCAGCCCCGATGCCTGCCGCGATGCCCAGCTCACCAAGAGCAGGCAAACGATAGGCGAATAAGGAACGTGAGGCTTTGACGCTCGGATTTTCGACGCCGAGCTGCGTGATCTGCCAATACCAGCCCGACAGGGGCAATTCGAACTGTGGTTCACCGAGCTGGCCCAGCTCGAACTTCTTGTCCTCGACCGAAGCCACGAGGTCAGCGACAAGCGCACGCATATAAACATTCAAGCGCTGATCAAGAGCCTGCTCGGCGGTGCGTGTGTAAAGGGTCGAGAAGATTAGACCTGCGACCAAAAGTAGCAAAACGCTCCAGCCAATCGCGGAGATAAAAAGACGTTGCGCAATAGATCTGCGCGATGCTGAAAAAAGGCGCAACATCAAGACCCGGATTGCGGAGGAGCTTCGATCAGATATCCAAGGCCACGAATGGTCTGGATCATGTCCACGCCCAGCTTTTTGCGCAGACGCCCAACAAAGACTTCAATCGTATTGGAGTCACGATCGAAGTCCTGATCATAGAGATGTTCCACAAGTTCATTGCGCGAGATCACGCGGCCTGTGTGATGCATCAGATAGGACAGGAGCCGATATTCATGCGAGGTGAGTTTGACGGGATTACCATCCACGACAACGCGGCTGGATTTTGTATCCACACGGATGGGACCACATATGAGATCACTTGTGGCGTGACCCGCAGCACGCCGTAGCAGCGCGCGCAACCGTGCCAGCACTTCTTCCATATGGAAGGGCTTGGCAACATAATCATCGGCCCCGGCGTCAAAGCCCTGAACCTTGTCGCTCCAGCGGTCACGTGCCGTCAGGATCAAGACCGGCATCTTGCGTCCAGCGGCGCGCCATTCTTCCAAAACCGTGATGCCGTCTTTCTTGGGCAGACCAATATCCAGCACCACAGCATCATAGGGCTCAGTCTCGCCGAGAAAATGCCCTTCCTCACCATCGAATGCGCGATCGACAGCGTAACCGGCCTGTTCCAGCGCATTGACAAGCTGCCGGTTCAAATCCTTGTCGTCTTCGATCACTAGCAAGCGCAAGATCAGTTCCCTCAATGAAGCCCCAGATCGGTGACCAGCACACCATCTGCGGCATTGACATGCAAACGGGTGATTTTGCCATCACGTTTGAGCAAAGTTATCTCATAGACGAATTGTCCGTTCCAGTTACACAAGACAAGTCGCAACGCCTCCGCACGAGCATGGGCGGCTGCTGTGCGCAAGGCCAATGCGGGGCTCGATAGCCCATGCTCTCGCACCGCTGCCGCGGTCTCAGCCGTCGTGAGACACTTGCGTGCAGCCGTGCCAGATTGGGCGGACACGGGGGGCGAGAGCATCGCCCAGAGAAGAAGCCCCGCGAGGGTCAACCGGATCATGGCGCGATCCTGCCACAATCTGCCTGAACGCGCCATGAACACCCCTACTCAGCCGATGGGCTGGGAGGCACGCAAGCGACCGATAATGGCATTGATGCCACCCACAAGGGCGGTCAAAGCCGCACTGAACGAGGCCATATCGCCGCTCGCCCAAGCAAGATAGGCGCCCGTTGCCGAAGAGCCGACGACTGCAATGGACGACCAGATAGTCTGCGAGGCCCAAAATGGTTTGGGTTCAAAAGTCTCATTCGTCAAATTCATATGTGCCTGCTTTCTG
>JACCED010488707.1_pt1 | contig 31664 bp, 29 predicted proteins | sample 7455021 | NCBI WGS metagenome assembly JACCED01 (sample SAMN15323456, study PRJNA562643) | freshwater metagenome | isolation source: river surface water | place: USA:Blue River Watershed | collected 2017-08-19 | reverse complement strand
TTTTCATAAGAGCCTCGTTTAAAAATAGGTCAACAGATCAGAGTGCGTCCTGACCGGTCTCGCCGGTCCGAATACGAATGACCTGTTGCAGGTCGTAGACGAAGATCTTTCCGTCGCCAATCTTGCCAGTCCGAGCTGCGGATTCCACGGCCTCGATAGCGCGCTCAAGAAGTTCATCGGAGACGGCGGCTTCGACTTTGACCTTGGGCAGGAAATCGACGACGTATTCCGCCCCGCGATAGAGTTCGGTGTGACCTTTCTGGCGTCCGAAGCCTTTGACTTCGGTGACAGTAATACCCTGAACGCCAATCGTAGACAGGGCCTCACGAACCTCGTCGAGCTTGAAGGGCTTGATGATTGCTGTGATCAGTTTCATGTTGTCCTCTTGTTTAAAAATAGGGTCACAGATCCTGTGACCCCCAATGGGTCTGCGCTGACTAGAAGGTCTTCGTCACGGAAAAGACCAGACCACCTTTGCCAAGATCTTTGGTTCGTCCAGCGCCAATTGATTGGCCTGAGACTAAATCCTTGAGGTCACCGGTCGTACCGACATAATCCACTGCGAGCAGATAGCCGCTCACATCTTTGGCGATACCGAATTTGTAATCGGAGCCAGAGATCGAGTTCTTGATATCGACATAACCGTAGTGGGCGCGAAGCGTAAGACCATCACTGACCGGGAAAGAACCCGAGAGGTCGTAGTAAATCGTGCCGTCACTGTTGGCGATACCGAAGTAGTCGGTCGTGGCAAACGATGTCTTAAACGTGACTGGTCCGTAGCTCAGGCCAAGATAGACCTCGTTGGTGTTGGGCTTGGGGCTGCCAGCCGATTTTGGGTAGTAGTAGTACAGGTTTCCAATATCGACGCCAATGTCACCGATAGAAAACTTGTAGCCACCGTAGACATCCCATTCCATACCGGCACCTTCAAAGCTTGCCCACTCTGAGACGCTCGATGCCCAGGTCCCGAGGTAAAACCCTCCTTTGTGGGCGAGATCAAATCCTCCTTGAAGGGCTGGGGCAACATCCGACTGGGACACGCCGCGGAATCGATAGTCGGATACCAGTGCGAAGTTACCTGAGAGGGTGACGTCGGGTTCGGGGGCTTTCTGGGCGAATGCCGGAAGCGATGCGGCTGCAAGGGAAAGGGCAATTAATGTTTTCTTCATGGGAGGGCTCCGAGTAGTTAGTCAGGGAAACAGCAATGGGTTTCCACAGGGTCTTAAGCGAAAGCCGTGCCAGCCTCAAAGAGAGGGGTTACCGCGTTAATCGCGCCGAATTCATCAGGAAATTCGCTAGAAATCTGAGCATATGCACAGAACGAGTGCCGTCATGCACCAGAAATGGGCGTTTTCAGAATAGACGTACCGTGCTAAATTGGTCTTATGAAAAAGCCTCCCTTTCCCCCGTTTCCGCCGTTGCCAAAGGCGTTTGCTGACTTACAGCAGCGCGTTTCTGATCTTGTTGCCTCTTCTCCGGCAGCCGATGTGGAAAAACACATGAAAGCGGCCTTGTCTTCCGCGCTTACCCGCATGGATGTGGTGACCCGAGAAGATTTTGAGATTCAACAGCAGATGCTGGCGCGCTCGCTCGAAAAGCTTGCGGTCCTTGAGAAGCGGGTGGCCGAGCTCGAACAGGGCATTGCAAACCCTGAGACTACGAATCCGCTGTAATTCCTGAGTCGGCTGTCTGGCCGATTCCCACTGCTTAAGCGAGACGAAACAATCGTCTCGTATGTCTTTCTCTGTTATTCATTCCCGGGCCATGGTGGGCCTGTCTACGCTGCCAGTGCGTGTCGAAACTGATCTTGCGGCAGGTCTTCCTTCATTTTCAATCGTTGGACTTCCCGATACGGCCGTTCGTGAAGCCAGAGATCGTGTGCGTGCGGCAATTCACAACTCAGGATTTGAATTTCCGCAGCGTCGGATAACAGTCAATCTCGCTCCGGCCGATCTGCCGAAAGAGTCTGGTCGATTCGATCTCCCGATCGCACTCGGGATCCTGGTAGCGAGTGATCAGGTCGCAAGGCAGAAGCTGTCTGGTTGGGAGTTTGTCGGAGAGCTCTCACTGTCGGGCGCCTTACTTCCTGTCAGAGGTGCTTTTGCCTTAGTGATGGGGTCAGCAGAAGAGAGCCGCTCCCGGTCTTTGATGTTACCCGTGACCAATCAAGAAGAGGCAAGTCTCTCTGAACAGACGCAGCTTGGATTTGCACATGATCTGCGACAGGTGGCGGAATTCTTATCGGGCCGAGGAGAGATTCTTTCCCCTAAGCCCAGCCATTCGCTTGACGTTCAGGAGGCATCATTCTTGAGCCAATGGTCTGCAATCAAAGGTCAGCATCAGGCCAAGCGCGCTGCGGTAATTGCCCTGGCCGGTCGACATAACCTGCTGATGTTTGGGCCGCCTGGTGTTGGTAAGTCGATGATCGCAAGCGAAATGGCCCGACTGCTTCCGCCACTGACACTCGATCAGGCCAAGTCGCTGGCACGCGTGGTCAGCCTGACCGATGGGGTTTCTCCGCGTCTGTGGCGTCGTCCCCCATATCGCAGCCCGCACCATACGACCCCTGCCCGTGCGCTGATCGGTGGTGGGCAGCCCTTGCGAGCTGGAGAAGTCTCCCTTGCCCATCATGGCCTGTTGTTTTTAGATGAGCTGCCCGAGTTCTCGCGTGACGCCTTGGAGGCACTTCGTGAGCCTCTTGAGACACATGAAGTCCATATTGTTCGTGTCAAAGAAAAAATGCGACTCCCTGCAGATCTGATGCTGGTTGCCGCAATGAACCCATGTCCCTGTGGCTATTACGGCGTGCTGCGTGCGACCCGACCCTGTCGATGCACAACCGACCGTATTCTGCGGTACCGAGAAAAAATCTCAGGCCCTTTGCTGGATCGATTCGATATGGTTGTTGGGCTTGAAGTGCCATCGCAGGACGAGTTTCCTGGCCATACTGTGGATCATCTGTCGTCTGAAAGTGATCAAGAACTCCTGCACCAGATTCAGGCGGCACGGGATCGTCAGATGAATCGCCAAGGCAAACTGAATAGCCGATGTTCAGGAACAGAGATTGAAGCGCACGTAGGGTGTGATGATCTAGCAGCAGCGATGCTTGCCGCTGCGGCAAAACAATACCGCTGGAGTATTCGTTCGTGGCATCGTATGCATCGGGTTGCACGAACAATTGCTGATTTTTCTGGATCGTCTGCGGTGCTCGTCGCACATGTCAGTGAGGCGATTGCGCTGAGACGGGCCCTGGAGATGGAGACCGCCATCCCCAGAACCAGGCCACTGCAATCGCCTGAGCGGCAAGCCAGACCATAAAGCTTGCTCTCAGGGCTGCAGCAGGATCAGACCCCAGGCCAGCAAACAGATCGACCAATAAGCCCAGCCCCCATTGCAGCCCAAATGCGCCGACAAACACAATGAAGTTAATAGCTGTGCTGGCCCGAGCAGCAAGCTGTACTGGAAAGGTCAGGCTCGCCTTCGCATAGCTCACACCTGAGATCGAGGACGCCATCATCATCAAGGACCAGCCAAATACGGCCTGATTCCAGAGATCGAAGACTGCGGCAGTGCTGGCCGCAAGCATCACAAGGCATCCAACTCCCAACACACGATCAAGCGACCAGCCCCATCGCTGAAAGCGCGTACCCAGCGCACTCATGCCAAGGTGGGACCCAATCACCACAATGCCGAGAACCAGAAGACTTGTTGCCGTCTGGGCCATGTCCTGGCCATCGACAATTCGGAACCAAGGGCCAAGCCACAGCCCTTGAATTGCGAGAAAACCGCCATGGGTAAAAATCGCAAAAGGGATCAACCGTTGGATTTCACGGTGGGCAAAAACTGTTTTTGCCCCCTGCCAGGCATCGTTCCAGAAACCGGGTTGGGCCTGCGCGGGGCGCGGCATGGTGGGTAAAAGCCAGAGCAGCGCAAGAATCGCCAGGCCAAAACTGATTGCCGTGATCACAAAGATGCCGCGCCAGCCGACGACCGGCAGCATTACTGCCACCGGCACGGTTGCTAACAGGGCGCCGATGGATCCCACCATCAGCATGAGCGATGCGAGACTCGATTGACGTTCTGGCGCAAAGCAGAGCCGATAGGCTTTGTAGGCTGCCATCAGGCAGGCCGATACACCAAAGCCAATCATGGCCCGACCGATCCAGAGCGATAGAAAGCTGTCCGCGATAGCACTGACCAGACAGCCCACTACGGCCACAAGAAGCAGGACGATCTCAACGGATCGTGGATCCCGTCGATCGAGCAGTGCACCGAGTGGAATCTGCATGACCGCGAAGGTCAGAAAGTAAGCCGCAGACAGAAGCCCAAGCTCCGACGCCGATAAGGCGAGCTCTTGCGTGAGGGGGTCGGACAGTACGGCATTGACCGATCGCATCAGGTAGGACAGCAAATAAGCAATGGCAAAGGGCACAAATACCTTTGCCATCGAGTAAGACGCGGGTGCGGGATTCACTGGGATACTGTGTTGAATCAATCCGGGAATTTGAGAGACTCAATAAACTGCTGTGCAGTCTCTTCAGTGAGTTCCGTTACCGGCCCGACAGCAAGAATCTCAATGACGCGTGGGGTTGGGCCCTGGCGTACAAGACTTCTCATCCAGAGACGGGCCTTAACCGCGGGGGCAACCGGATCTGTTTTCATCAGGCCTTCAGCGGTGGTCTCGATGGCGGGCTGAGACTTGATGAGAATAGTCTTGCGCTGCACTGTCGCCGCTTGCGCCTGAATATTGTTGAGCATGGCCTTCTCTAAGGCTCCTCGCACAGATTCGTCTCCCGAGTCGATCCAGCCAACAGCGAACATCGTCTCGCCAATTCGGCCTGAGCGTAAGGTCAGACGGACCGGCTGTTGTTGATGGGGGAGTGTGATCGTTCTTGTGACCTCGACGGGCTTTTCGGGAAAGAGCGCGATCCATCCGCCCTCTTCGCTTCTGACTTCACGCCAGTCGTACTTGGGCGCACAGCCTGCGAGGATCCCTGCCATTCCAAGAACGACGAACAGTCGTGTCGCGGAAAGCCGAATTAAAATGACCATTCGTCTCATGGGGAGCAGTGTAACGTGATCATCGAATTTAAAAGTAAAGCGGCGGGCGCCTTCTTTATGACGGAGCCTGTCGCGCGACTGGTCCTATCAGCTGCCGGGCTCGACTATGCAGAAAAGGGCATCGTGATCGCGGAGCGCGTTCCCGAGGTTCGTAAGACACTGGCACTTGCCATCGCACGATCTAAACAACAAGATCAGGATCGGCTGGTTGCACACGAAGAAGCGGTTCGCGAAGGCGAAGCGAGCAGCCGGGAGACGCCGGTTGGATTATCCCAGCGCGCCCACCCCTTTCTAGAGATGCTGACCGCTGCTGAGCGTCAGCAGGTAGCCGTGGTCTGGGGTGTATAGCGCGCCCTAGTCGAGTAACGGGGCGAGTCGACGCTCTGCTTCAGATTCGGAGACACCAGCACGTTGCGCGTAGTCGGCGACTTGGTCTTGACCGATGGGTCCTAGATTGAAGTAACCCGATGCAGGGTGCCAGAAATAAAAACCACTGACAGCGGAAGCGGGCGACATGGCGAGATTCTCCGTGAGCCGCATACCAATTTCGTGTGCGCCAAGCGCATCGAAGAGGTCGCGTTTCACGGTGTGATCGGGGCAGGACGGGTAACCCGGCGCCGGACGAATGCCCTGGTATTTTTCCGCAATTAAGGCGTCGTTCGATAGCGACTCATCTGCAGCATACCCCCAGAATTCCATTCGAATCCGTTGATGGAGCCGCTCAGCAAACGACTCCGCGAGACGATCTGCTAAGGCCTTAACTAGAATGGCGTTGTAGTCATCGCCTTTCTCTTCATATTGTTTGGCCAGCTGGTCAGCACCATCGACACAGACCGCAAAACATCCAAGGTAGTCTGGTATTCCTGCCTCAATCGGCGCAACGAAATCTGCAAGACTCTTGTTGGTCTCGCCGGTGGGTTTCTGTGTCTGCTGACGAAGACCAACCCAGGTGAAGACGGGGCTGCTGGTGTCGTCCGTCTGATAGAGCGTGATGTCTTCTGGTCCTGTACGCTGCGCACGATAAAGGCCGAAGACACCATGCGCAGTGAGCTTACGCTGTGACACCAGCTGTGCCAGCATTGCTTTTCCATCAGCGTAGACCTGTCGTGCCTGCACGCCTACGATCTCATCATCCAGGATGGCAGGATAGGGCCCTGCAAGATCCCATGTCTGAAAAAAGGGTGTCCAGTCGATTGTGTCGACAAGCTCTTTGAGATCGTATGACTTTAAGACACGACGTCCCATGACCTTTGGTTTTGGCGGCGTGTTGGTTGCGAAATCAATCACCGGTGCATTTGCCCGTGCTGCAGACAAAGAGAGCATGGGTCGAGCGGTCTTCGCCGCATGGCGCTCACGAAGCTTCTGATAGTCGCGCATCAGATCGCCAAGATAAGCTCCCTTCTGTGCAGCATCGCTGGTGAGTGACTGGGCAACGGGTACTGACCGACTAGCGTCTGGTACCCAGATCACCGGCCCTGAGTAGTTCGGGGCAATTTTCACGGCCGTGTGCACTCGAGACGTCGTGGCGCCTCCGATGAGCAATGGAATCTGCCTGCATCGACACCATTCGTCACGCTCCATTTCTTTGGCGACATGGGCCATCTCTTCGAGCGAGGGTGTAATCAGTCCTGATAGGCCAATGATGTCGGCGTTGTGATCTTTCGCCGCCTGAAGAATCTGCTGGGCAGGCACCATCACGCCAAGATTGACGACTTCAAAGTTATTACATTGCAGCACGACAGAGACAATATTTTTGCCGATGTCATGTACATCGCCTTTGACTGTTGCGATGATGATCTTGCCTTTGGCCTGTGTCGTACCTGAAGCCTTTTGTTCTTCCTCAATAAACGGCACAAGATGGGCTACTGCCGCCTTCATAACGCGAGCAGATTTCACAACCTGTGGCAGAAACATCTTGCCTTGGGCAAAGAGATCTCCGACGACGTTCATACCCGACATCAGTGGCCCTTCAATCACCTCGATGGGTCGACCGCCACGTGCGGCGATAGCAGCACGAGCCGCCTCGGTGTCTTCCACAATGAATTCGGTAAGGCCGTGGACCAAGGCATGCTCGAGACGTTTCTCGACATCGAAGGAACGCCATTGCAGCTGCGCCTCTTCGCGGCGGCCATTTGATTTGAGCTGACCGGCATAGTCGATCATCCGTTCGGTGGCATCGGGGCGCCGATTCAGTACGATGTCTTCCACGCGTTCGCGTAGTTCAGGATCTAGATCTTCATAGACCCCAAGCTGACCGGCATTCACGATGCCCATGGTCATGCCTGCCTTCACTGCGTGATACAAAAAGACTGTGTGAATCGCCTCACGAGCAGGATCGTTGCCGCGGAAGGAAAAGCTGACGTTAGAAACACCACCCGAGATCTTCGCGTAAGGCAGGTTGGCCTTAATCCATCGCGTGGCTTCAATGAAGTCAATCGCGTAGGCGTTATGGTCCTCAATTCCTGTAGCAATAGCGAAAATATTGGGATCGAAAATAATGTCTTCAGCAGGGAAACCGACGGTCTCCGTCAAAAGCTGATAGGCACGCTGACAGATCTCTTGACGACGGATCAGGCTATCAGCCTGACCCTTTTCGTCAAAGGCCATGACGATGACTGCGGCCCCATAGCGTCGACAGAGCCGCGCCTGGGTCAGGAAGGCCTCTTCCCCTTCTTTAAGAGAAATCGAATTGACGATCGGCTTGCCCTGTACACATTTCAGTCCGGCTTCAATCACGGACCACTTCGAAGAGTCGATCATGATCGGCACGCGGGAAATGTCCGGCTCAGAGGCGATCAGGTTCAGGAAGCGGACCATGGCCGCTTCTGAGTCGAGCATGGCCTCATCCATATTGATGTCAATCACCTGTGCGCCGTTTTCTACCTGCTGACGAGCAACGGCGATCGCCTGCTCGTATTCACCGGCAAGAATTAATCGCGCAAACTGTTTGGATCCTGTGACGTTGGTGCGCTCACCGACGTTGACAAAGAAAGAAGACTCATCAATGTTGCAGGCCTCAAGACCGGAGAGACGAAGCTTGGGTGCAACGGTCGGAATTGCCCGGGGGGAAAACGATTTGACAGCCTCTGCAATGGCGGCAATGTGGTCCGGCGTTGTTCCGCAGCATCCGCCAACGATATTGACCCAGCCTTGCTCTGCGAACTCGCGCAGAAACCCAGACGTGACGGGCGGAGTCTCATCAAACCCTGTGGGTGCCATTGGATTCGGAAGCCCAGCGTTGGGATAGATACAGATCGCGGTGTCGGCCAGTCGTGAGATTTCTTCAACATAAGGCCGCATCAGCGCCGCACCGAGGGCACAGTTCAGACCAATCGTGATCGGACGCGCATGACGAACGCTATTCCAGAAGGCCTCGACAGTCTGTCCTGAGAGAATTCGGCCAGAGGCATCGGTGATGGTGCCGGAGATCATGACCGGCCAGCGCATCCCGCGGTGGTCAAAGACCGTCTCCATCGCAAAGATAGCGGCCTTGGCGTTTAAGGTGTCGAAAATAGTTTCAAGCAGCAGCAGGTCAGCACCGCCATCGAGCAGTGCTTCAATCTGTTCGCGATAGCCTGCAACCAGCTGATCGAAGTGGATATTGCGTGCTCCGGGATCATTGACATCCGGCGAGATCGAGGCAGTTCTTGGTGTGGGCCCAATCGCACCGGCAACAAATCGTGGATGGTCCGGGGTAGAGAATTCATCACAGGCTTGACGTGCGAGCCGTGCGGATTCCAGGTTCATCAGACGACAGAGCTGAGGCAGGTGATAGTCCTCTTGAGCGACCGAGGTCGCCCCAAAGGTATTGGTCTCAACGATATCCGCACCTGCCGCCAGATACTGACGATGGATATCCAGAATCACATCGGGACGCGTCAGCGATAAAAGCTCGTTGTTTCCTTTAACGTCAATGCCTTTTGATACCGCCGATGCAATCGCCTCACGCACCTCAGAACGAAGATCCGAAAGGTCGGTTCCGCGGTAGTCATCTTCACTCAGCTTGAACTGCTGGATCATGGTGCCGGTCGCACCGTCAAGCACGAGAATCCGCTTGGCCATGTGCTGGCGAAGCAGAGGAAATGCAGCGGATTCAGGGGTTAACGCGTGTGTCGACATGAGGGCATTGGGATGGACGCCATCCCGGATCTAGGAAAACGCCCATTTTAGACTGCCCCCCGCACGAAATCAGGGCAACCCTCTGGGGGTTAACGGCTGAGGAAGACGTCTGATGGGCTAGCGCGCAAGGCTATCCAGCCAACAGACCAGCCCATCGCTATTGAGGCGCAGATCCAGATCGAGCACGGCTAGACAGTCTTCTTTTGACAGGGAGACACCCGCCTCAGAGAGATCCTTGAGCATCAGGCGAGAGAGGTCTTCGCGAATCAGAGCGCTTCGTTCGCTGCCTTTTGACTGATGGGCAAGCGCGATCTCGGCGAACTGGTCGGTCTGTCGCAGCAGATGGTCCCCATGCCGTTGGACATCTCTAAGCTGGGCATAGTGGGTAAGGTAGACCGCAGGCGGTGTAGCGGCCATGAGTCGGCGCATGGATGCCTGCAGGTCGGCGGGCATAAACTGAGATGGCGAGGACGTGACAAAGACGTAAGCCCCCTGCGCGGTATCAAAATCCCGGTACGAGATGCCAAAGGTATCGCCAGTAAAAAAGCTATTGGTCTTGGTGTCTCGAATATAGACGTGATGACGGGCATGCCCTGGCGCATCCCAGAATTCAAAGACTCGCCCCGCGAGCGAGACCGTTGCCCCTTCGGGCGTCTCCATAATTCGACTCGCGTCGATGGGATCGAGCCCACCATATTCTTTTTCTGCCATGGCGGTTCCATAGACCTCACAGACGGCGGCCCAGAGCTTGGAAGGGTCCACAAGATGTCGGGTGCCTCGGGGGTGCACGGTCACCCGGGCATTCGGACAGTGTTGAAGCAGCGCCCCCGCGCCACCGGCATGATCGAGGTGAATATGGGTTAGAAGAATCCAGTCGACAGCCTCCGGCCCGAGGCCGAGCGCAGAGAGCGCCCCAAGAATTCTGGGCACCGCATACTGAGTCGATGTATCAATCACAGCGACACGACCCTGTTCAACGATGAGATGCACCGCATCGAATTCATCGCGGAAATAGCCCGAATCAAGCGCATAGATTCCTTGGCCGAAGTCTCGCATCAGGGGTGTGACTAAAGGCGCGCTTGCATGTTGGTGAAAGGGTGTCGAAAAAGTCATGCTGTCTCCAACGCTTCTTGTTGAATGATTCGTGCAGCCTGCTCTGCGATCAGCATTACCGGGGCATTGGTGTTCCCAGAGGTAATCGTGGGCATCGCCGAGGCATCGATCACGCGCAGTCGTGCCACGCCACGTAGCCGTAAGCCAGAGTCTAATACGGTCATCGGATCTGCCGCTTCGCCGTTGGCCCGGACAGATCCCATGGCACAGGTACTCACCGGATGAAAAATTGTTGTACCAAGATCACGCGCAGCCGAAAGCAGCGCCGTTTCTGTATCGGCCGAAATGCCAGGTAAGACCTCTTCGGGCGTATAAGGAGCAAGCGCGGGACTCTGCATGATTTTGCGCGTCAACCGTAAGCCCGCAACTGCAACGCGGCAGTCGTCCTCTGTCGAGAGGTAGTTACAGAAGATCTTGGGTGCCGCCAAGGGATCTGGGGACCCTGCACGGATCCAGCCGCGCGAGCTCGGCCGAAGGTTACAGACGCTTGGGGTGATGCCGTTAAAGGAGTGAAGCGGTGCACCGAACTTCGGAAGCGACAACGGCTGAACATGCCATTCCAGATTTGCACTCGGCTGGCTCGGATCACTTTTTGCAAAGGCCCCAAGCGTAGAGGGAGGCATGGTCATCGGCCCAGTTCGGAACAGGGCGTACTGCAACGCCATACCGATTCTTGTGAAATAGTTGTGATAGAGCGTGTTGACCGTTGACGCGCGATCAATCTTGTAAACGGTTCGAATCTGAAGATGGTCCTGCAGGTTTTCGCCAACCCCCGGGAGATCCAAGACGGGCTGGATGCCCTGTGACTGAAGCTCTGCTGCAGGCCCAATACCTGACACCTGCAGCAGATGCGGGGAGCCTACCGCGCCCGCAGACAGAATCAGCTGATCGCGGATTCTCACCTGATGTTTCTGACCGTTGTGCAGAATCTCAAGCCCTGTTGCCTCGAGTCCTGCGTTGGCCCAGGCCTGTCGTTGAAATCGTTGTTGCTGACGTGTCTGATTCTGAATCGGTGCTGTAAGCAGACGAAGCACCTGTGTCTTGGTCATGACCGTCAGATTTTTCCGATGACGAATCGGATGAAGAAACGCATCGGCCATGGACCAGCGAATACCGCGACGTTGGGTCATATGAAAATAGGCAGACCCTGCGTTGTCACCACGATTAAACTCATCGATTGGGGCAATGCCCTGTTCTGCCGCTGCGGCGCGCCAGGCGTCGAGGATCTTCCAGCGCACTCGGGGCGATTCCACGCGCATCTCTCCGCCCTGACCATGCCAGAGATTTTCGCCGTCAAAGTAGTCCTCTAATGAGCGATAGATCGATAAGGCGTTCTCCCATGACCAGTGATCACTTTGCGTAATGGCCTGCCAGCGGTCGTAGTCTGACGCCTGGCCACGCATATAGATCATCGCGTTAATCGAGGAGCAGCCCCCAATCACGCGACCACGCGCATAGTGAATCGATCGACGATTGAGCCCTGGGTCTGGTTCAGTCTGGAAACACCAGTCTGTTCGGGGGTTGGCGATCGTGAAGAGATAGCCTACCGGGATCTTGATCCAGAACCAGTCATCTTCTCCCCCGGCTTCGATTAACAGCACCTGATGATTGGGGTTGGCCGAGAGTCGATTTGCAAGAAGACAGCCTGCGCTGCCTGCGCCGACGATGACGGTGTCGAAGATCATCTGGAAGAGTGGTAGAAGCTAAATCCTTGTACGGTCTGTGATCGTGTTCGCGCAATACTCATGAGCATGCCAGCACCGAATCCTAGTGTCACCATAGCCGTGCCGCCATAGGACATCCACGGTAGTGGTACGCCGACAACCGGCAGAACACCGGTCACCATACCCATGTTGACAAAGGCGTAGCTGAAGATAATCAGCGATAACGCTCCGGCAAGCAGCCGTGAAAAGAGCGTGGGCGCCCCAATCGCAATCCAGAGTCCGCGCAGAACGAGTCCGCTGTAGAGCGCAATGAGCAACAGGTTGCCAAGAAATCCAAACTCTTCTGAGTAGGCAGCAAAGAGGAAGTCGGTAGTCCGCTCGGGGATAAACTCAAGATGGGTCTGCGTGCCCTGCATCCAGCCTTTGCCAAAAAGCCCCCCTGATCCGACTGCAATGATCGATTGAATAATGTGGAAGCCCTTGCCAAGGGGGTCTCGCATAGGATCCATCAGTGTGCAGACGCGTTGACGCTGATACTCGTGAAACCCGGGCCAAGACAGGCCATCTGCACAGGCGGCATCGCCGAAAATAATCAGCCCAAGAATGCCAACGCCTAAAACGCCTAAGGCAGCGAGAACGATCCGCCAAGAAAGTCCTGCAAAAAACAGGACAAAAATTCCTGCAGAAGACACCAGAATTGCAGTGCCCAAATCAGGCTGTGCCAGAATGAATCCCGTTGGGATCACGAGCACCAGCACCGCCAGTGCCCAATGCCCGAGATGACGAAGTCCTTCATAGCGATGCACCAGCCAGGCCAGCATCATGGGCATCGCGATCTTCATCAGCTCAGACGGCTGAATACGGGTAATGCCAATATTGAGCCACCGACGTGCGCCTTTCGAGACATCCCCGGCGACGGCGACAGCGACTAAGAGCAAAAGCCCAAGTAGAAAGAGCGGCACAGCGACACGTTGTAAGACAGAAGGATTGACATGGGCCACAGTCCACATGATGAGGACGGCAATCCCGAGATTTCGAATGTGATCTAAGAATCGACCCGGAAAGTCAAAGGCAGCGCTGTAGACAATGAGACTTGAGAGCGCAGCGATGCCCAGGAACATGCTGATGAAGGGGCCATCAAATACGGCGACGGTAGATCGAAGCCACAGCCAGATCCCCAATGCCCCTTTGGGGCTGATCTCATTGGGCATTGGTCTGGCCTTTCTTTAAGAGCAGATGGTCGAACACCAGTCGGGCGATGGGGGCTGCGGCAGCAGCACCAAAGCCACCGTTCTCAACGATGAGTGCAAGCGCGACTTCCGGTTTCTCTGCGGGCGCAAAAGCAACATAGAGCGAATGGTCTCGATGACGCTCAGCCACTCGGGACGCATTGTATTTTTCGTTCTGACCGATGCTGACCACCTGGGCTGTGCCCGTTTTTCCGGCCACGGTATAAGGCGCTCCAGCAAAGACCCGGGCGCCCGTTCCCGAACGATTGACTTCGACCATGGCCTCTGTGACTAGGTCTAAGGCCGCATCGCTCACAGTGACTTTGCGAACAATGCTGGGTTCCGTTTTTATCACCTCGCCGGTGTTGGGATCTTCAATCGATTTAACAAGTCGTGGCCGCATCATCACACCACGGTTGGCCAGCGTAGCGGTTGCGGTAGCGAGCTGAAGAATCGAGAAAGAGTTGTATCCCTGACCGATACCAATCGACATATTCTCACCAGGGTGCCAGGGCTGCTTAAACCGCGCTTCTTTCCATTCCGATGACGGAAGAATACCGGCCACTTCCCCGATCAGATCGATACCTGTTCTCTGACCAAACCCCCAGGGCTCGATGTGGCGGTGAATGAGATCGACACCCATGTCTTTCGCCAGGATGTAATAGTAGGTATCACTTGAGACCACAATTGATTTTTTCAGATCGACAATGCCATTGCCATTGGGATTGCTGTCTCGGAACTTGTGGTTTCCGAACATAAAAAATCCAGGGTCGTTAATCGTGTCCTCGGGTTTGCGCGTCCCTGACTCGAGCGCTGCGATCGCCATGAACGGCTTGTAGGTCGATCCTGGGGGATAGGTGCCGCGCAGCGGACGATTTAATAGCGGCTTATCCGGCGAGTTATTCAGGCTGTCCCAGGTCGTGGCGTCAATGCCATCAATAAATAACGCTGGATTGAAATTGGGCATCGAGACAAACGCCAGCACCTCGCCTGTTGCAGGCGCAAGGGCAACCAGTGCCCCACGTCGATTGCCGTAGGCGTTTTCGATCAGACGTTGGAGCTCTCCGTCAATCGACAATCGAAGATTCTTTCCCGGAATGGGAAGTCGTCTCGCAAGGCTACGTACCATGCGGCCACCAGCAGTAATCTCCATGCGATCAAATCCGGTTTGGCCGCGCAGCTCGTTCTCGTAAGCCTGTTCAAGTCCCAGCTTGCCGATGTGTGAGGTCCCAAAATAGCTTGATGCCAGGTCAGTCTGTTCAATCCGTTCACGGTCTTTTTTCGAGATCCGACCAATGTGTCCAAGCAGATGAGAGGAAGAGTCTCCGTAAGGGTAGTACCGCATACTGCGTACGTTCACCGAGACACCCGGAAGCCGGTGAAGGTTGACCACGAGCTTCGCAACTTCCGCGTCGTTTAATGTGGGTCGCAGCGGAATCGTGTCGAACTTACGCAGTTCATTTTTGAGCCGTCGGAACCGACGAAGATCAAGCTCATCGATCTTGATCAGCGACCCGAGTGTGGCGAGCGTTTCTTCTAGGTTCGGAACCTTGTGCGGCTCAATCTCGAGTGCAAACCCCGAGGTGTTACGGGCGATGACCTGGCCGTGGCGGTCAAAGATTTCACCGCGGGGGGCCTGCACTGGAAGCAGGGCGACTCGGTTTTCTTCTGAGAGTGCATGAAAGTCGAAGTACTTCCAGACCTGTAAGTAGGCAAACCGAAGCACCAGTAGCCCAAAGGCAAAGAGCACCAGTGCAGCCATAAACGAGGCCCGCGTGCGGAAATCGCCAGATTCGTTAACGCGAAACTCATTCATGACAGACGCCTCTGGACCAGCACCTCATCAACGACCGATGGCATGGGTTGAATTCGTCGGACGGTTCATTCGACTGATGATCCAGTCGGTGAACGGAATCCAGCATAAGGCCGTGAGAATGGGCGACACCAGATAAGACCAGACTGGGGTGACCCCCGACATCGATAGGCTAATCAGCATGACCACGATGTTGGCCAGCAGAAATAAGGGAAACAGCTGTAACGCCTGACCAGAAATCGAATACCAGAGGAGACGTCGATGCAGGGCAATCGCGCCATAAGACAAGATCGAATACGCGAGTGCATGCTGGCCTAATAGCGCACCCGAATGGACATCCATGATCACGCCCAAGAGCCAGGCTAGAGCAATTCCAACGCGTCGCGGCTGAAAGACATTCCAGAAAACCAGGACCAGTGCCAGCAGGCTGGGCATCGGCCAGTGACCCCACGGAATCATCTCGAACGCGAGCGCGCCGATAAACGTCCAGGTCATCATCGCCGTGCTGGGCGTTCGGCCGAGAATGGCGCGTCTCATTTGGTAGCCCCTTTCGCACGTGGGGTCGCCGGTTTGGGATCAAGCTCTCGAGGGGCTGGGGGAATCAACGCCTGATCGACGAGAATCACCAGCACGTGACGGAGGGACCCCACCGGAGCAACGGGCGTTGCTGTCACGCGGGGGAACTGGCCTGAGCCGCCGCGTTCGACGCGGTTGACCTTAGCCACGGGCATCCCTGTGGGATAAAGCCCATCAAGACCTGAGGTCACCATCAGATCCCCCGCCACGACATCCGCGTTGATGCTGAGGTATTTCAGATCCACCTGCTGACCATCCCCTGTTCCCACTGCCACACTTCGAATCGCTGATCGTGGAAGATGTACAGGAACAATCAGCGATGGATCGGTGACGAGTGCGACCTCGGCCGTAATCGGCGAGACACGCACCACCTGCCCAACCACACCCACCGAATTAATAACAGGGTGACCGGGTGCGACACCATGCTGGCTGCCGCGATCAATCACGATACGACGGCTGAACGCATCCCGGGTTTCATGGCTAATCTCTGCCGCAACGGTCTTGTGCTGAACTGCCTTACGAAGGTCAAGTAGTCCACGCAGGCTGGCATTTTCAATACGCACCTGCTCCACTTGAAGCAAGGTGTCGGCTGTCAGCGTTTCTTTTTGGGCAAGGGCATTGCGGCTATTGACGAGATCAATCATCGCCGAACCGTAACTCCCCACCCAGGAGGCGGCATCTCGCGGAAACATCAAGATCTGTTCGATCGGATAGATGACGATCGACAGGCCTTGACGGAGCGGCTTTAACAGATTGAAGTGAAGATCGACGTAGATCGTTGCCGCTGCCGCGATGACCGCGATCAGCAGTCGAAGCCGTGCTGAGAGACCTTGTTTAAAGAGCGGTGGGGGACTCTGAGAGAGGGCCATATCAGCGAATGGCGCTCCCTTTATTCATGCGCAAAGACTTCTTTGAATTCGTCAATTCGCTCAAGAGCCTCACCGCAGCCGCGAACCACACACGACAGGGGATCATCTGCCACGTAGACGGGCAATCCAGTCTCCTCGGAGAGCAGGCGGTTCAGGTCACGCAACAGCGCACCGCCACCCGTCAGGACCAGGCCGCGCTCAGCGATGTCGGCTGCAAGCTCAGGGGGTGTCTGCTCGAGTGCATTTTTAACGGCGACGACGATCTGATTCAGCGGCTCTGTGAGCGCTTCCAGAATCTCGTTACTCGAGACGATAAATGTTCGAGGAATGCCTTCGCTCAGGTTGCGACCACGGACCTCCATCTCACGGATCTCGCTGCCCGGGAATGCAGAACCAATGTTCTTCTTAATGGCTTCTGCGGTCTGTTCACCAATCAGCATGCCAAAGTTGCGGCGAATGTAGTTGGTGATAGCCTCATCAAATTTGTCACCGCCGACGCGAACGCTACCGGCATAGACAAGGCCGCCGAGAGAGATTACGCCCACTTCAGTGGTGCCACCTCCAATATCAACGACCATCGATCCTTGGGGTTCTGAGATCGCAAGTCCAGCACCGATGGCTGCGGCCATCGGCTCTTCAATCAAATACACCTGGCTAGATCCAGCAGACAATGCAGACTCACGAATCGCGCGTCGCTCAACCTGTGTTGAACCGCAGGGTACGCAGATGATCACGCGGGGGCTGGGGCTGAGAAATTTCTTCTCATGCACGGTGCGAATAAACTGCTTAAGCATCTGCTCTGTGACCGTGAAGTCGGCAATCACACCGTCTTTCATCGGTCGAATGGCCTCGATATTGCCGGGCACTTTACCCAGCATCTGTTTGGCCTTGATCCCTACCGCTTCAATAATCTTTTTGCCACCTGTGCCGCCTTCGTAGCGGATCGCGACGACGGACGGCTCATCAAGCACGATGCCCTTGCCACGAACATAGATCAGAGTGTTAGCGGTTCCCAGATCGATCGCGATGTCCTGGGAAAAGTAGTTGCGAAGAAAGCCAATCATATGAACCTTGCGTCAAAAGAAAAGGATAATAAAGCACAATATGACACTTGATTTTCTAATTCTGTGAACCTCGAAACCAAAGACCTCGAAAAGCTCGCCCGACTCGCTCGGCTTGATCTTTCATCCCAGGACCAGACCGCTGTTCTGGCCTCCCTTGATGCCGTGCTGAGCTGGGTTGGCTCTCTGTCCCAGGCGCCGACCCAAGATGTCGCGCCGATGGCCCACCCCCATGACTTGGCGCTTCGCCTGCGCGAGGACATTGCCAAGCCGTTGCCGGATCGGGAAGAGTTGATGCAGAACGCGCCCCAGGCGGCAGGCGGGCTGTTTATCGTCCCCCGGGTAGTGGAGTAACCATGCCGGCCAACCCTTTTTCTGATCTTTCTTCCCTGGCCCAGGCGCTGGCCAGCCGCCAGCTGGGGGCTGTCGAGCTTGCCCAAGACGTCCTTGGCCGCATCCAGGCCGATTCCACCAATGCATTCCTTGCGGTAGACCCCGAGCAGACGCTCGCCCAGGCGCGGCAGGCCGATGACCGGCTGAAAAAAGAAAGCCCGACGACCGCGGGCCCTGGATTCTCTCTCGTGGGTCTTCCTATCGCGCACAAGGATATTTTTGTGACGCGTGGCTGGCCCACCACTGCGGCCTCCAAGATCCTTGAGGGCTACCGAAGCCCGTTTGATGCGACGGTCGTGGAAAAGCTTGCGAATGCCGGCATGGTGACCGTCGGCAAGCTCAACTGTGATGAGTTTGCGATGGGCTCTGCCAATACCCATTCCGCGTATGGCCCTGTGCGCAATCCATGGGACGCGCTCGCGATCCCCGGCGGATCATCAGGGGGTTCGGCTGCGGCCGTGGCGGCGGGCGTGGTTCCCGCTGCAACGGGAACGGATACGGGCGGGTCTATTCGGCAGCCAGCGGCAATGTGCGGACTGACTGGCATTAAGCCGACCTATGGCCGTGTCTCGCGCTGGGGGATGATCGCCTATGCCTCAAGCCTTGACCAGGCGGGACCGATGGCACGAACTGCCCGGGACTGCGCCGTCTTGCTGTCTGCAATGACGGGCTTTGACGAGAAAGACTCCACCAGCCTGGAGATGCCAGCCCAGGATTTCGCCGCAGGTCTTGAGACCCCCGTGAACGGCGGCGATAGTTCGGCACCGTTAAAGGGGCTTCGGATCGGTCTGCCCAAAGAGTTTTTTGCCGATGGACTCAGTCAAGAGGTTCGCACGGCCATCGAGGCGGCCATTGCAGAACTGGTAAAACTGGGTGCGGTGACCGTGGAGATCTCCTTGCCGCGCACAGCGTTAAGTATCCCGGCGTATTACGTGATTGCCCCGGCAGAGGCCTCAAGCAATCTCAGTCGGTTTGACGGGGTACGGTATGGCCATCGGGCGAAAGACGTGAAGGATCTTGAGTCGCTCTATCGCATCTCCCGCGCGGAGGGCTTTGGTAAAGAGGTGCAGCGTCGCATCTTGATCGGTACCTTTGTGCTGTCCCATGGCTATTACGACGCCTATTACATCCAGGCGCAGCGGGTGCGCCGCCTGGTATCTCAAGATTTTGATCAGGCCTTTGCCCAGTGCGATCTCATTGCGGGCCCAGTAGCACCGACGGTGGCCTGGGACATTGATGCCCCGTCTGCCGACCCCCTTCAGGACTACCTGGCCGATATCTACACGCTCGGGGTCAATCTTGCGGGCTTGCCTGCGATGTCCATCCCGTGTGGGTTTGGCCAAGGCAAGCACCAGCGCCGCCCGGTCGGACTTCAGCTGATCGGCCCCCGATTCCAGGAACAGCGATGCCTGACGACCGCGCACTGGTTCCAAAAGGCGACGGACTGGCACTTAAAGACTCCTCAGACGACGACGGGAGGATCCGCATGAACTGGGAAATCGTTCTCGGTTTAGAGACCCACGTCCAGCTTAAGACGCAGTCCAAGATCTTTTCACCCGCCTCGACAGCATTTGGTGCAGCACCCAATACTCAGGCCCACATGATCGATATGGCATTGCCTGGGGTGCTACCGGTGTTAAACCGTGAGGCCGTCGCCTGCGCGATTCGTTTTGGACTTGCGGTGGGCGCTGAGATCGCGCCACGCTCCATCTTTGCGCGTAAGAATTATTTCTATCCCGATCTGCCCAAGGGTTACCAGATCAGCCAGTTTGAAATTCCGGTAGTGCAAGGCGGGTTTGTCATCATCGTGACAGACCAGGGGGCGCGCAAGATTGCTCTCACGCGCGCGCACCTTGAAGAGGATGCAGGCAAATCGATTCACGAGGGAATTGAAGGGCTTCCCCAGGGATGCTCGGGAATTGACCTTAATCGTGCAGGAACGCCCCTTCTTGAGATCGTGAGTGAACCGGTGATGCGGTCTGCAAAAGAGGCTGTCGCTTATGCCAAGGCCTTGCATACGCTCGTCACCTGGATTGGGATCTGTGATGGCAACCTTCAGGAAGGATCGTTTCGCGTCGATGCGAACGTGTCTGTTCGCCCTGTAGGACAGACAGCCTTCGGTACACGGTGTGAAATCAAGAACCTAAATTCATTCCGGTTCCTGGAAAAAGCCATTGAAGTCGAGGCACGCCGCCAGATTGAACTGATCGAAGACGGAGGGCAGGTCATCCAGGAAACGCGTCTGTTTGATCCGGATCTTGAAGAGACGCGAGCCATGCGCAGCAAGGAAGATGCCCATGACTATCGTTACTTCCCCGACCCTGATCTCCCGCCGCTGGTCATTAGCACCGAGTGGATTGATTCGGTACGAGCAGCAATGCCAGAACTGCCGGACAGCCTGCGCGAACGACTTGTCGATCGTTATGGTTTGTCGGACTATGACGCTGCGATGATGGCGCAGAGTCGAGAGACATCGGATTTCTTCTTTGCAGTCATCGCTGCGGGGCTGTCTGCCAAGCTAGATCCGAAGTTAATCGCCAACTGGATGATGGGTGAGCTTGCCTCTGCCTTAAATCGGGAGTCTCTTGAGATCTCCGCATCTAAGATTTCGCCAGAGCAGCTTGCAGGGCTTCTGGTTCGGATTGCAGATGGTACGGTCAGCAACAAGATCGCACGAGATATCTTCGCTGAGCTCTGGTCGGGCGTGTTCTCTTCTGCAGATGCCGTTATCGATGCGAAAGGACTGCGACAGATTCAGGACACCGGGCTCATTGCAGGGCTGGTCGACGAGGTGCTTGCGGCCAACCCCAAGATGGTCGAGGAATTCAAAGCAGGCAAAGAAAAGGCGATGAATGCCTTAGTGGGCCAGGTGATGAAGCGGTCTCAGGGTAAGGCCAATCCGCAGCAGGTCACTGATCTGGTCCGCGCGAGACTCAGCCAATAAAGGTTTGGAAAATTGGTGTCAGGGCCGTAAGACAAGCGCTCCTGACACCGTCTAAGGGATATCTTTCGAGAACAAAGGACATCTCTCATGAATGCCAAGCTTGTTAAAACCTGTGTTGCCCTGCTGCTTGCTGGGAGCGCGGTAACGTCTTTCGCTGCATTACCGGAGCCCGTCGATCCTCGTGCGGTTGCCCAGATGTCGATGGAAGAACGGATGCAACAGAGCCGCCAGCTCCGCGAAGCGATGGCCAAGGCTACCCCAGAAGAGCGGCAGGCCTATCGTGAAAAACTTCGGGCCAAGATGGACGCACTCACCCCTGAGGAGCGTCGTGCCCTTCATCAGAAAATGCGTGACGACTGGAAGCAGCTCACGCCTGAGCAGAAAGAGCGGCTCAGCCAAGATCGCCGTAGCCTCGTCGAAGGCCTAAGCCGAGAGGAGCGCCAGGCCATGCGCGAAGAGCGTCGCAAGGCCTATGAAAAGCTATCGCCAGAAGAGCGCAAGAAATGGCGGGATGACATGCGCAAGATGTATCACCAGCGCCATCATCACTTCCACGACATGCGCGAGATGTACCACCATCGCCACCATCACCTTCACGGATCAGGTCCTGACGCGGCGTGCTAACCGCAGCCTTTCCGCCAGATGCCTCGTGGTCTGATGACCGCGGGTTATTTCGTTCGGCTCGCGCAGGCGAGCCTAAGGCGACTCGTGCACTTGTCGAGTCCTTAAGCCCTCGGGCGCACGCACTCGCCTGGCGAATGCTTGGGGATACCGCGGAGGCGGAAGACGTGCTGCAGGAAGCCTTCGTTCGGCTGTTTAATGGCGCTGAATTTCAGGGCCAGTCCAGGCTGGGCACTTTCTTTCACACAATGGTGGCCCGCCTGTGTCTTGATCGAATTCGTCGAAGAAAACCGGAACTGCTTCTCGATGCGCAAGATTTCGACCAGGTCTCTGAAGAAGAGCGGCAGCCCTTTCCAGACCCAGAAGATCAGCTCTCTCATCAGCAGCTGGCCGATCAGATGCAGACGGCCATTACGCGACTCAGTCCACGTCAGCGCATGGCGATATCGCTCTGGGCTTATCATGATTTTGAAGTGACGGACATTGCGCGGGCACTCGACTGCGATTTGAACGCAGCCCATCAGTGCCTCCATCGCGCAAAGGTCTCGCTTCGCAAATTGTTAGAAGGAAATATTGGTCATGAATGATCGAGACGACTCACTAAAACAAGCGATTTGTCAGGCGCCACACCCACGGCTTTCCGCTGACTTTGCCGATCAGACTCTTACCCGAATTGCGAACGCAAAACAGAACGATCAAGAGACGACCCTGGTGGCCCAGGGCGGCGCCCTGTCTTTTGGCGGCTTCGGGTCAATGACCCGTCGTCGCTGGATGATCATCGGTGCGCTGGTGATTGCCGCAGCACTCTCCATACAGGCGATTCAGACGATGACGGCAGAAGATGAGCTTCTTGAACTCGACACCCTATCGATATCGAGCCTTCTTGCGCTCTAACCGTAGTCAACAATCAGCGGCGCGTGATCTGAGAATCGAGTCTCGGTATAGATCGAGGTCGATCTTGCAATGGCAGCAATGCCCGGGGTAGCAATCTGATAGTCAATTCGCCAGCCCACGTTCTTAGCGCGGGCCTGGCCGCGATTGCTCCACCAGGTGTACTGATCCGGTCGTGGATCAAGTCGTCGAAAGACATCCACCCAGCCCAGCTCATCAAATACGCGGGTGAGCCATGCACGTTCTTCGGGAAGAAACCCAGAATTTTTTAAGTTGCCTTTCCAGTTCTTCAGATCGATTTCATGGTGGGCGATGTTCCAGTCCCCGCAGATGACAAACTCACGTCCTGTTGATCGGTGTTCTTTCGCCCATTGGGCCAGCACAGGAAAGAAGGTGTCTAGAAACCTAAATTTCGACGCCTGTCGCTCTTCCGACGCAGAACCCGACGGCAGGTAGACACTGACCACGCTCATGGGCGTTTGGGCCTGATCAAAGTCTGCACGAAGGACGCGACCCTCCTGATCAAATTCATCAATACCGAACCCGCGAATAATCCGGGTCGGGGCCACGGCGCTGTAGATTCCCACGCCGCTGTAGCCTTTTTTCTGTGCGGTGTAGAAGACACCCGAGAGCGATCGATCATTGTGCAGAATCCGCAGATGCTCATCTGACAGATCCGCCTCTTGCGCTTTCAGTTCTTGGACGCAGACGACGTCTGCATGCTGCTGGCCAAGCCAGTCGAGGGCACCTTTGGTAGCGGCCGATCGAATGCCATTGAGGTTCAGGGAAATTAGTCTCATGGGGTATATTCTCTCGCATCATGACCCAGCCCTCTTCTCTCGCGTCGACGGACCAGGCCTTTATCCAGTTTGCACTGGACTCTGGCGTGCTCCGGTTCGGTGAATTCAAGACCAAAGCAGGCCGAATCTCCCCCTACTTTTTTAATGCAGGACTTTTTCATCATGGCGGTATGCTGGGCAGCCTTGCCCAGTTTTATGCCAAGACGTTTCTGTCGGCGGAGTTCGATGGTCGTTTGAGTGTTGATATGTTGTTTGGCCCCGCCTATAAAGGTATTACGCTGGCAAGCGCGACCGCAGTCGCCCTAGCCCATGCGGGCCGTGATATTGGGTTTGCCTATAACCGCAAGGAAGCGAAGGATCATGGCGAAGGCGGTGTTGTGGTGGGCGCTCCGCTTGCGGGCCGTGTCCTGATCATTGATGACGTGATCTCCGCCGGGACCTCGGTGAGAGAGTCCGTAGAACTAATTCGTGCTCATGGCGCGACGCCTGCGGGAGTGCTGATTGCTTTAGATCGGATGGAGCGCGGTGGCACTGCAGAGGCCCCGACCGAGCGATCTGCGGTTCAGGAGGTACAAGATCTGTTTGGGATCCCGGTGATTGCCATTGCGACCCTGGCCAATCTCTTGCAGTTTCTCGAACAGACAAAAAGCCCAGAGCTTGCGCGCCATCAGGCTGCGGTGCTTGCCTATCGGCAACAGTGGGGTGTCTGATGTCGCACGACTGACGCCTTTGTCAGTCGACAGTAGTTCAGAGCGATGGGTCGGGCGGCAGCGTATCGAGCGTGCGACCAATCGCTTTTGCGTAGAGCGGCAGTACCTGATCAAGATGCCGATCAATCTCGGCGATTCGATTGTTGCCCGATGGATGGGTCGATAGCCATTGGGGCGGCGCGTTTTTCGAAGCAGCACCCATTTTTCGCCAAAGCGTAATGCCCGCGCGGGGATCGAAGCCTGCTCGGGCGGCAATATCAAGTCCAATTAGATCAGCCTCGCTCTCATCATCTCGAGAGAACTTCAGCATGGTTAACTGGGCCCCGTAATCCATGGCCATTCGACCCATATCCCCAAGACCGAGTACGGAGGACAGAACACTGGCGCCGATACCAGTGAGCTGATTTTTGGCGAGCCGCTCGCGCGAGTGTTCTCGAAGCGCGTGGGCCATTTCGTGACCCATGATCATGGCGACTTCGTCATCGGTCAGAGCAAGTCGTTCGAGAATACCCATATAGAAACCAATCTTGCCGCCTGGCATACAAAAGGCATTGATTGCGCTGGCGTTAAACAGCTGAACCTCCCATGGCCAGTCTTTGGCGCGAGGATTCCAGCGCGCGGTATGGGGCAGCAGTCGATTGGCGATGGTCTTGAGTCGAACGAGCTGGGGATGGTCATCGCCCGCCAGCGCATTCTTTTGGGCGGCCTGGCGTTTCATCTGAACAAATTGTTGGGCCGCTGAGCGCTCGAGCTGATCGGCAGGGACAAGGTTACGAAGTCGAGAGGGCTTATCGACTACGACCCCTTCTTCTGCAGCAGCGGATCGGGAGTTCTGCGCGAAAACGGGCCCTGTGAGCAATAGACTCATCAGGCTGATCAGTAGACCTGCCTTGAGGGATATTTTTTTCGGAGCAGAAAATCTCATAAGCGTTGACAATACGGTCAGACCATTTTGTAAGCGAGTCTCTATTTTGAACCAGTCTTCATCCGAGAGTTCCAGCCCGATCAAAACGGATCCGCCACGGCGCGCGCTCTTAATCATGACCCTGGTGCTGGGATTTGCGAGCGGCCTGCCGCTGGCGCTCTCCACCGGCACCATGCAGGCGTGGCTGACCGTCGAGGGAGTTAATCTAAAGACGCTCGGCTGGCTGACGCTTTTGGGATTACCCTACACCTATAAGTTTGCCTGGGCCCCGCTCTTGGACCGATATCGTGTGCCATGGCTAGGTCGTCTCGGGGGCCGCCGCCGCGGCTGGCTGGTTGTGCTTTTAGTGGCAATGGCGCTTGTCCTCTTTGGCATGTCCCAGCAGACACCGGGCGCCGCTGCCGAAAGCCTCTGGGGCTTGGCCATTCTTGCGGGCCTTCTGGTCGTGCTGTCGGCAAGCTTTGACATCGTGTTTGATGCCTGGCGCGCCGAGTCCTTAACGCCTGAGCAGCGGGGGCTGGGAGCAGCCTGGTCGGTGGTGGGCTATCGACTCGCGATGCTGACGTCTGGAGGTCTGGCGCTGATGCTTGCTGATCTCTATTTTGGATTTGCGGGCGTCTATGCGTTGATGGCGCTTTTCTGCCTGACCCTTGCCGTAGTGGCGGCGTTCTCTCCGGAGCCGACGCAGGTGAGCGCTCCGCGGTCACTGGTTGCGGCTACGGTCGAGCCATTTAAAGAGTTCTTCGGTCGTAGGGGCGCTCTCCTGATTCTGGTGACGATCATTCTCTACAAACTTGGAGATGCCTTTGCGGGGAGTCTCTCGACGGCCTTTCTGATTCGTGGTGCAGGGTTTAGTCCCGCTGAAGTCGGGGCAGTGAACAAAGGGGTTGGCCTCGTCGCCACACTGGTCGGAGGACTAGCCGGTGGTCTACTGATGTCGAGAATCTCGCTCTGGATGGCGCTCTTGATTTTCGGCATTCTGCAGGCCATCACGAACCTTGGGTTCTGGTGGCTGGCCGCATTTCCGCCGAGTCTTGCCGACATGACGGCAGTCGTGTTGCTTGAGAATCTTGCTGGCGGCATGGGCACCGCTGCGTTCGTTGCGCTGTTAATGACGCTTTGTGATATTCGGTTTACCGCGACGCAGTTTGCGCTGCTATCGGCCTTAGCATCAATTGGCCGTGTGGTGGTGGGACCGATTGCCGGCGTGACCGCTACGGACTGGGGCTGGCCCACCTTCTTTTTGTTCTCAACGGCTGCGGCAATCCCGGGGTTGTTGATGCTGATCGGGATTCGCAAAAGACTCGCGGGGCCCGGCCCCGCGGCATCGGTTACTTCACCACGATCACAGGAATCGGGCTCAGGCTGATCAGCTTGGTGGTGACGGATCCCAGCAGAAGATCCGTCACAGAGCTGCGCCCTTTTCCGCCGACCACCAGCAGATCTAACTTTTCATTCTTGATGGTCTGGAGAATGGTGGGCGCGACTTCGCCATGACCTTTGACGATCTCGGCCGATAAGCCTGCATCGGCCACGATCCGTTTCGCGTCAGCGAGCTCTTCTTCCGCGATCTGGTCCATATAGCTTTCGATTTGCTTGCGATCAATACCGCGAGCGACAGGCGAGATCAATGCAGAAAGATGGACATTGATGAGCAGCAGAGAGGCAGGCTCTTTCATCATATTGCCCAGCCGAATGGCTTCTCTTAGTGCACGTAGAGAGTTCTCGGATCCATCAATCGCAATACCAATTCGCATGCTAGTTCCCTTTTCTGAAAGCCCTTACAGGCGCATTACTCAACAGTGACGCTTTTGGCCAGGTTGCGCGGTTTATCCACGTCGTTGCCACGCGCTAAAGCCACATGATACGCCAGCAGTTGTAAGGGAACTACATGAAGGATGGGGGAAACCTGTCCGGCATGATCACCAAGCGAGATCACCTGCACTCCCTCAGAAGGGGTAATGCCTGATCCTTTGTCCGCGATGATATAGAGCGCCCCGCCTCGTGCACGAACTTCTTGTAGATTGCTCTTGAGTTTCTCGACGAGCTGATCATTGGGTGCGATAGCGATCACGGGCATCTGGGCATCCACTAACGCGAGGGGCCCATGCTTGAGCTCTCCCGCCGCATAGGCCTCTGCATGGATATAGGAAATTTCCTTAAGCTTTAGGGCGCCTTCCATGGCGATCGGATAGTGAATGCCTCGGCCCAAAAAGAGGGCGTGGTCTTTTTCAACAAAGGCCTCTGCCCAGCGCTTGAACTCAGGCTCTGCCGCCAGGATATGGGTCATGGCATTCGGCAGATGGCGCAGCTGGGCAAGTGCGGCCTGTTCGGCATCCGCAGAAAGCCGTCCTTTGATCTTGGCCATCACAAGCGTGAACAGAAATAACGTCGCCAGCTGTGTCGTAAAGGCTTTGGTAGAGGCCACGCCGATCTCGGGGCCTGCGCGAGTGAGAAAGCGTAGTGTCGAGGCACGAACCAGAGACGACTCTGGGACGTTACAAATGGTAAGACTCTGCGTGAGGCCCAGTGACTTCGCGTGCTGAAGGCTCGCAAGTGTATCTGCTGTTTCGCCGGACTGGGAGATGGTAATCACCAGCGTATTCGCAAGCGCCACACTCTCGCGATAACGATATTCACTTGCGATCTCAACAGATACAGGGATCTTCGCAATCGCCTCGAGCCAGTATTTCGCGACGAGCCCTGCGTGATAACTGGTGCCACAGGCCAGGATCAGAATCTGTTGGGTCGCCGTAAGCACAGGCGCGGCCTGCTGGCCAAAGAGCGTAGGCGAGAGCGCAGAGGCACCCATGACCTCTTCGAGTGTGGCTGCGATGGCACCGGGCTGCTCAAATATTTCTTTTTGCATGAAGTGGGCATAGGGCCCAAGTTCAATTGCATCCAGGGATAACGAACTCTTTGTGGCAGGGCGATCAACCGGCGTATTGGTGCGATCGACAATCGATACCTGATCGGGGGTAAGGCAGACCAGATCACCGTCTTCTAGATAAATGATCTGACGGGTCACCTGAAGGAGCGCCGACGTATCAGAGGCTAGAAAATTTTCTGCATAGGCCTTGTCGCCAGACGGATCCCCTAGCCCGATTAAGAGCGGCGCACCTTGACGAGCGCCGATGATCAGACCGGGATCTTGGTTAGAGATCACGGCGATTGCATAAGCACCAGAGAGCTGGGCACGTGCAGATTCGACAGCTTTTTGGAGTGACGGGGCGGTCTGACGAAGTCGATGGATCAGGTGGGCGATGACCTCGGTGTCTGTCTCTGAGCCAAAGACATAGCCGTGATCCCGCAGCATCTCCCGAAGCGGTTCGTGGTTTTCGATGATGCCGTTGTGAACCACACAGATCGAGAGCCCGTCTCGTTCAGAGAGATGGGGATGCGCGTTATCGGTCGTCACTCCGCCGTGGGTTGCCCATCGCGTATGGGCAATTCCGACGCGGGCAGTAAGCGTCTGAGATTGTGTCTCGAGCTCGGCAACGCGACCGACCGCACGAACCCGATGAATCTGGTTATCTTGAACAATGGCGAGTCCGGCAGAGTCGTAGCCACGGTATTCAAGCTTTTTAAGCCCCTCAATCAGGACAGGGACGATGTTTCGTGGATTGTTCTGGGCGGCGACTGCGCCGACGATGCCACACATGTCAGTGCGCTTTCTTGTGAGGACGTTGATAGGTCTTGAGCGACACCTGAGGGCTTCTTGAAAGGGTCAAGGTTTTTGCAGGAGCATCTTGCGTGAGCGTCGTTCCCGCACCGAGGGTTGCTCCTTTGCCGACGGTCACAGGAGCAACCAGCTGCGTGTCTGATCCGATAAAGGCATCATCTTCGATCACGGTGCGATGTTTTTCGGCGCCATCATAGTTGCAGGTAATCGTGCCGGCCCCGATATTGACACGAGCTCCGATGGTGGCATCCCCAAGATAGGACAGATGATTTGCTTTTGATCGTGGCCCGAGCTCGGTATTTTTAATCTCGACGAAGTTGCCCACGTGTGCGCCCTCGCCGAGTCGAGATCCAGGGCGTATTCGGGCATATGGTCCAACCACTGCCTTCGGGCCGATCATGGCCTGATCGATCGTGCTGAAGGCTTCGATCTGAACCTCGCCATCGATCTGGCTATTACGAATGACGCAGTAAGGGCCGATCGTACTGCCGCGTCCGATCGAGACATCTCCTTCAAAAACACATCCGATATCAATTGAGACATCTGCTTCGCATCGTAGTGTTCCACGGATATCGATTCGCTCAGGATCCATCAGGCGTACGCCCTGATCCATTAGTTCCTGGGCAAGGCGACGCTGATAACGACGTTCGATATCTGCGCGCTGCGGCTGACTGTTGATCCCGAGGATCTCATCTTCTGATGTCGGCATGACATTGCCGATCGGTTGTTTGTCTTTGGAGGCCATGGCAATAATGTCCGTGAGATAGAACTCATGTTGGCTGTTGTGATTCGTCAGTTGTCCAAGCCATCGAATCAGAGATGGTGTTGGGGCGATCAAGATGCCTGTGTTGATCTCATCAATCGATCGAATCTCGGGTGTCGCATCTTTCTCCTCGACCACCGCAACGATGTCGCCTGCCGTGTTCCGTACGATTCGTCCATAGCCGAACGGGTCCGGCAGTCTAGCCGTTAGTAGGGCCATGCCCTTATGGTGTAGCGCTGCATCTTTGAGGCGCGATAGCGTTTCGCTCGTGATCAGCGGCACATCGCCGTAGAGAATCAGCGTGGGAACATCCGGTGCGAGAAATGGGATCGCCTGTTGAACCGCATGACCAGTTCCCTGGGGAGGATCTTGAATCGCCCAGTCCATGACAAGGGACTGGGCGGACTCTTGCGCAACGCCATGCGTCTGATCTGCCCAGTGACGCACCTGATCGGCCCCATGACCTACGACGAGAATGAGTCGCGTTGGGTCGAGGCGCATGGCGGTCTTCAACACATGCCCGAGCATGGGCATTCCTGCAACCGGGTGAAGCACCTTCGGCAGCGCACTGCGCATCCGGGTCCCTTTCCCTGCTGCAAGAATAACGATGTTCATTCGCGGATCTTAAATATGACGTGCTTCGCCGCCATGGCCGTGGCGTTGGTTTGGCGATATCAGTGACCCGATCACCATGCCCAGTGCGCTGGCAAAGAGCCCTATCAGCTGAGGCTCTCCAGGCCCTTCAAAGCCCGTGATCTCCAGGATGATCCAGGTGGTCAGGCCCATGGCGATCGCAAGCCCTGCGCCAAGATTGCTCGCGCGTTTCCAGAAAAGTCCTGCCGCCAAGGGCACAAAGGCCCCGGCCAGCGTGATCCGGTAGGCATGCTCAACCATGGTGTGAATGCTCGAATCTGTCGCAATCGCGTAATAGGTCACGATGCTGGTAAAGATCAGCACGGTGAGTCGCGTTGCCCAGAGGAACTGGCTGTCGGTCATGCGCGGCACAAATCCTTTCAGCACGTTCTCGGTAAAGGTGACTGAAGGCGCAAGCAGTGTGCCGGAGGCCGTGCTCATGATCACCGAGATCAGCGCTCCAAAAAAGATAACCTGAATGGCAAAAGGCATGTGATTCAGAATCAGCGTAGGCAGGATCAGCTGCGAGTCTTCTACAAGAAGTTTCTTCACCATCTCCGGGTCGATGATGGTGGCCGTGTAGGCGAGAAACAAAGGCACTGCTGCAAAAAAGAAATAAGAGACACCGCCCAGTGTGGTCCCCCAGATCGCAACGGTCTCATTCTTGGAGGAGTTCACTCGCTGAAATACGTCTTGCTGCGGGATTGATCCGAGTGCCATGGTGACCAGCGCAGCAATCCATCCCAGCATATCAATGAGATCAAGCTTGGGTAGAAACTCAAACTTGCCCTCTGCAGAGGCCTTGGCAATGACATGGGCCACACCACCGGCCTGGTCAGCCGCATTGCTGGTCACGATCAGCAGTCCGATCACAATCACAATCATCTGGACAAAAGTAGTCAGCGCCACCGACCACATGCCACCGAAGATGGTGTAGACCAGAACAACACCAGCACCAATCAACATGCCTTGGTTGTTACTGATCACGCCTTCTGATAACACATTGAACACCAGGCCAAGCGCGGTAATCTGTGCGGCAACCCATCCGAGATAGGACACGATGATGCAGATCGATAAGAGGAGTTCGGTCTGTCGGTTGTATCGCACACGAAAGTAGTCACCCAGGGTGATCAGGTTCATGCGATAGAGCGGCCGCGCAAAGACCAGGCCAAATAAGACCAGGCAGAGAGATGCGCCAAGAGGATCCGAGATCAGACCACGAAACCCTTGTTCAAGAAAGGTTGCCGAGATGCCGAGGACCGTCTCTGCGCCAAACCAGGTGGCAAAGACCATGGCGAGCACCATGACCATCGGCAGATTTCGGCCCGCCGTGATGTAGTCCTTTGCATTGTGAACCTTGGTAGCACCGTAAAGACCAACCGCGATCGATACGACAAGATAGGCGAGCACAAGCCACAGTAGCATCTCGAAAGGCCCTATAAGAGTTAAAGGGAAAAAACAGCCCCGATTATAGGAGCCAGGGCTGCGCCAGGATCAGTCCGCAAAGAAGGGTCAGAACGACCAAGACGGCGAGGATCAGCCACTGAAGTCGACGCGTCTTTAGCTGGGCCTGCTCGAGTGCCATGATCCTTGGTGCCAGATGCTGGCCGGGGTCTTTGCTGGCGTGGAGCAAGGCCTGATGCACCAGCCTTGGGAGCTGGGGCAGGGTCTGGGCCCATTGTTCGGCTTCCTTTTGGAGCCCTCGTCGCAGCGCAGAAAAGCCGATCTGTTCCCGCATCCAACGCTCGAGGAAAGGTTTGGCCGTCTTCCAGAGATCGAGATCGGGGTCGAGCTGGC